>Ga0307515_10005940_pt1 | contig 24609 bp, 10 predicted proteins | sample 17_EM_MG_FD_194513 | JGI IMG/M metagenome (GOLD analysis project Ga0307515, IMG submission 194513) | Populus trichocarpa ectomycorrhiza microbial communities from riparian zone in the Pacific Northwest, United States - 17_EM | ecosystem: Host-associated > Plants > Roots > Unclassified | place... | reverse complement strand
TGAAATTGAAAAAAAATATAATTTCATAAATTATCTCAAATAAAATAAATAATAATCAAAATAATAGAGATCAAATCTAAAAAATAAAAAAAATAAAAGATGAAGAAATTAAAATAATAATAATAAATATTTTATAAATTATTTCAAATAAAATAAGTAACAATCAAATGAATGAGGATCAAATTTGATACATAAAAAATTTCAATAAAAAAATAACAAGGGAAAAACAAATAACAATTATAAAAATAAGAACCAAAGTTAATATAAAAATTAAATTTTAAAAGATGAAATTAAAAAATAAATATTCAAAACAAAATATATATAGCAATTAAAAATTTAAGGATCAAATTTTCATTTTTTTTTTATATTTCCATCTTTTTGTTTTTGCAGCTTTGTTAGACCTTTCTAATGAATCTCTTCGTTTGGGCGATCGCTTTTGTTGGTGTCTTAAACCACCAGCTTTTAGAACTGATGCTGATTTCTCACAGCAGCCACAACTCTCCTCGAGGTAGCCATGCATGAATAGTCCTGCGCCATCACAAACAAAAAGGCAACTACTGTTTAGTGTTAGAAGATGGGACGCCTTTGCACAGGTCACGACCAGCTCTTTTCTCTCATTTTATGAATGCTACTTTTCAGTTTCAAAATTGTCAGTTGTCTCTCTTCATTTTATGACTAACAATAACATAACTAATTGGTTTAGTTTTGACTTGCAGCTCTGCAACAGCTGTTGCGACTGACCCTCCAAGTGGATCCATATCACTTGATCATGGTGCCAATCTCCGTCGCAAATGATCCAGTAACCAAACGCCATCGTCCTTTTAAACACGTTAGTGATGGGGTAATTTTGCTTTTAATTATCTTCATCAAACCTGCTGTGATGGTTCGCTGCTAACACTCTGATAACACAAACGAAGACTTTTGCCTTCCTAACTCTTCATGCAATGGCTTTTGATAGATTTTTCACCAACATGTCTTTATAATATTTGATTTCTTCATCCATTCCCTCAAATCAACATGAACACGAGCTCAAATCCGTGTTTTCAAATGTGTTAGAGATGCCAGCTAAATTCATTCACCAGGTTAACATGTGTGCAAGCCTAACATTTCCTCTGTCTATAAACAATGCCTATATGGTTTTCCATATTTTCCACAGTTCCGCAGCAAAGCTTCTTGTGCAGCCTCTCCGTTTAAACCTTTTGTTTGTCTCCAACACATAAACTCCTAGCTTTTGGTTTTTTTCGTGCATTATGTCTTATAATTATAAACATGCTTTTGATTAGTTAACACAAGGTATCGAGGATAAAAGTACCAAAGCACAGCTGCTCAGTGTGCTTCAACAAAATGTTTTTATTCTTTCAAGCAGTTATGTTGTGGCTGCCATTTCCAACTCAGATAACATAGTCAAGCAATGAAAATTATGTTGTGAACGAAGCAGTTTAGGCAGATTCTGTCAGTGATCAATTACTAATTTCATAAACATGCCTGGTTTTCTGCTTAAATCCAACCTAAAGCTGCAAAACACACACACACACACACACTTGCGGCAAACCATATTTTCATGGATAAGATTTCATGGATCATTCATTTAATTGCTGCCAATTACGCTGCCAAAAATAAGAAATCAGTACAGCCACTCTTCAAAATGGACACTACGCATAACCTTGGCTAGACAAACCATGGGCCCTTTGTTTTTAGCATTATTTACAATTGTCTTATTGTAATATTAAATCTCTTGCGTGTATTTTCAAACTTTGCTTTCTTTTTTTTCCAACTTAGCAGCTCATTATCTCAACCTTCCATTTTCTCTGCAATCCTTTTTTCTTCATTTTATCACTAACAATACCTGTTGCTTTTTCATTCACAGGAGTTCCCAACCAGCATGATCACGCAATTTTTTTGTTTATGAAACGACTCTTCAGTCTGTTCTCCTGTTAATCTTGCATGCCCCTATGAACTACTCCAGCAACATTTTACTCCATTGGAAAGCAATGCTACTCTTTGACATTGCTATGGCATCGTTTTGTTGTTAATTAGTTAATCCATTTCTTTCATGATGTTTTGGGATCTTGGATTGGTAAATCATTCCATGCGTTGTTTTGAATTTAAAATATGATTAACGAAACATTCTATGCCCTCTAATTACATAGATATTTGCTCTTATAACATCTCTATGCTTTCAAAATTTTGCTCGCAATTTGTTCCGTTGACAACGCCTTAGCTTTCTTTCGCACCTTCTATACTTGTTGGCTTATTTCGTGCCGGTTGACAATTTCTACACCATACACATTTGATACGCAAGCCTATGGCAGAGCGCGTGCAATGTATCTCGTTAAGAACAAAAATGCATCCATTTAAATGTGTTTGTTATTTTGATAGTTTTTATGGTTTTAAAAAGATATTTTTAATTATATTTTTTAAAAATATGTGTTTAGTTTATATTATTATGAAATAATTTTTTACATTTAAAATAAATGAAAAGTAAATTCATATAAATGGAAAGCAAAATATTATCAAATCAAGATTTAGAATATAATTACGTGTAAAAAACTGATAAAAAAATTATTTAACTAATTAATTTCTTTTTAATGTGGTTGAGCAATAGATAAAAGCTACCATAATTAATAATGCTAAACTTTGTTACTTTTTTAATTATAATTTTTTAATGTATCACAAAACAAAAGTTATCTCACCCTAAAATACTTTAACACCACCTTCCAACAAACCATCATATCAAATTATACAGCTTAGAATCAATCTAGATATATATTATTATTTTATATCTTGTTTGTTTTAAAGCTGTGATCGTGATTTTTTAAAAAATAATTTTTTTAATATTTTACATTTTTTTTTATTTGTTAATGCTCAAAATAATTTTTTTTTCAAAAACTATCTTACAGATAAACCCAAAAAGAGAAATAAAAAAAAGAAAAGAAATGAACAGAAAATACAAAGCCAAACCCAACAAGGCTCCTGCCATTGGAGATTCCCCTCTCCTATTACAAAAAGCTAAGCCAAACAAAAAATAAAAAATAAAAAATCGGATTCTCTCTTCGATTCCCTCTCCATCATAAGAAAACATCAACAAAAACACCAATTCCCTTACTCAACACTAGTTTTTAGATCTCAGATCCATCAGGTAATCTCAAAAGTCCTCTCTCTTTCTGTTCACTTGTCTCCTTTTCCATGTCCTCCCCTGAATTTCTTCTCTTCCTCTTCAAATCGCTCTTTTCACTGATTAATCAAACCCTGACTTCCACTCTCTTTTCCACGTAATCAAACAGTTTATCGATTCTTCATTTCAGCGATTATTGATTTTTTTTAAAATTTTGGATTAGTTAATGCGGTTATGTTTTAATGATGATGATGAAGGTTAGGGTTTGGTTTTATCGATGGAGAGTTTAGCGCAGCTAGAAGCATTGTGCGAGAGGTTATATAACTCACAAGATTCTGCAGAGAGAGCACACGCTGAGAATACGTTGAAATGCTTTTCAGTGAATACAGATTACATTTCGCAATGCCAGTACATTCTTGACAATGCGTCTACGCCTTACTCGTTGATGCTCGCCAGTTCTAGTTTGTTGAAGCAAGTCACTGATCACAGCCTCTCATTGCAGCTCCGTCTTGATATCAGTAATATATTTTAGTTTGTTTTTGTTTTGATCAGTTTTTTTTTTAATTGTTACCTGGATTGAATTTGTCTGTGTTTGTTTTGTGGTAGGGAATTACTTGATCAACTATTTGGCTACGAGAGGACCGTTGCCGCATTTTGTTAACGCGTCTTTGATCCTACTTCTCTGTCGTGTTACGAAGTTTGGATGGTTTGATGATGATAAGTTTAGAGAAGTAGTTAAGGAGGCTACTGATTTCTTGAGTCAGGTTGGATGTTATGCGTTTCCGTGTGTTATTGCTCTCTCATGTTTTGATGTATATGGATATTATCATTTTTTTTTGTGAAGTGCTAGAGACATGGATGATACCAATGCGAGTTTTTCATTGGTATATTTCATTTTGGTTGTTTTTTGAATTTTGACGTGTACTTACTCATGGTAGTATTAATGAAGCAAAACCAGCTCGTAGCTTTGGCTTTGCCGAGGTGTTTTCTAAGATAATTTTATTGCTCTTAAATTCGCATGTAATAAACAAAACCAATTTATAGCCTTACCCTTGTCTATGTTTTGCTATGATAATTTCCTTGCCTCTAAATTGGCATGTAATAAGTGAAACCAACTCGTTGCTTTACCCTTGCCAAGATGCTGCTACTTATGATATCTTGGCTCCTGAAATGGCAAGTAATTTAAGATGAAGTCATTATGTTGTTTCTATGTTTGCAGTATTTTATACAAGTTTATTTAGTCAAGTGCGATGTTTTTTTTTTATTCTATGGTTTTACGTGCAATTGCAGAATGTGTATTGCTGAGATGTTTGCATGTTGGTTTTCCTCACATTTTAGTTTGTATGGTTTTGTGTCTCTTAAAGGATCATTACGGCTATTTTTATATTTTCATGGAATGCTAGGGGTGTGGACGATACCTATGCAAGTCTTTTGTTTTTTTTGTTTGATTTTTGATGTGTATTTACTTATTTTGATAGTATTGAAGATGTAAAACCAACTCGTAGCTTTAGCTTTGATGAGGTGGTGTTACTGATAACATCTTTGCTCTTAAATTGACAAGTAATTTAAGACTAAATCAAATTATGTATTTTTTTGTGAGATAAACCTCAACTCAAAGGGTATAATTAAGAAAGTTTCAAATTGTAGGACTAAAATGTAACGTTTCTAAAATTTTCAGGGTTGCCAGGGTCCTTATTTTTATTTTTATTTCATTGAGCTTGTTCCAAATGGCCATCTTCAGTGTTATGGCAAAGATGAAGAATAAATATCGGAAGGAGTTGATTAGATAATTTTTTTCTAATTGCAAGCACAAGTCCTAGTACTTTACCTGGTTAATTATTCCTTTGGTGTTTAAATAAAATTTTGTCTTTCTATCCTTTATTGGACTGCCTTTTCATTCTTAATTAACATCACCCCTTAAATTGCCATGTGCCACTCTTCCATCTAGCAAACTAAGCTCTACATGCTGCTTATGAGATTTCAAAGTGTTTCAATACAGCTTTTCTTATACTACATATTGATTCTTTTGTCCTATATCATGCATTAATTGGTGACCTGCAGTTATTGATTATGTCATTTGGAAGTGCACTGTTATTGATGAGGTGTGTTTGTAAACATTTATTATTATCATTGTTGTTGTTATTATTTACTTCTCTCCTTTGTATAGGCATCATCAAATCACTATGAAATTGGTTTGAAGATATTGAATCAACTTGTGTCTGAAATGAATCAGGTTGGTTTCTTGCACTTGTCAAAGTTTCTCAATAGTATGGTGCTAGTTGCTATCTTGTACATAACAATTAAATGTACTTTATGTTCTCGTGATGATTCCTAGAAATAATGTATGTATGATGCTCAAAACTATTTACAACACTATCATTCTATTTCCATTTTTATGAGAAGCAAGAAATGGAAGCAATTACGAATGCTTTGCTTGAGATTGATATGCAACATGAATGCTTATTTTCTAAAATTATGTAATCTTTCCACTCAGCTGCCACATGATGGGTTCTTAAAGGTTAACTCAAACTGATATGTAAAGCATGGGAATCCAAAGTGGCTTTTATACCCAATTGTAAAGGAGGCAATGCCCTTTAGTAATTTTGCAGTAGTTATGCAAGTGACAAATGAAATGCATTGAGAAATTTGAATGGCTAGTAGGCTGCTTGTTGAGGTTGAATCATGCTTTGACTGATATCTTTGTCTGGGATTCCTCGTGACATCCTTGTTTCACTTTTGATTCTTAAGCATCTGGAAATTGGATGGGATTTCTTGTGGTTTATATGGAGGATAGGAGAAGAGATCACCTAGTTGGTTAGGAGTTTGCTGTTGGTCTAAAAGTGTAATGGGATGGGTCTTGGTTATTTAGTTGAAAATAAAATTGGGATTTGTGCGATTCTCCATGGAACAAGGTTATTTATGAATACGTGCTTCACTCAAATAATGAGGATCCAAGGCAAAAGCATGAATCACTCAAAACGAGTTTGGAAATTCCTCGTCAGTACCTTTTTTTTCTTTTCTTTTTCCTCCAGCGAAATATAATGTTTGGAAATGAGAGAATAAATAGGAAATAGAATCTTATTCTTTCTATTTGGTTCCTGTCTCTATTGCCTTTTTGGATTGCATGATGCTCCTGTAGAATGCGTAAAGCTTCTTGTAGGCAATTTTATGTGAAAATAAATTATCCAATATCACGTGGTTTGTGCTCTCATAAATAATACTGTTCTGAGAGATATTTGGGTCTCCTCATTTAACTTCGTATCTCTAATTCTCGTAGTTTTTTCTCTTGTTCGAATAATGTGTTAGATTCTAGATGGTTTTTTTTAAACTAATTTCACTCCGTCTAGCTCGGATGCCTATTGTATTGGTCTATTGTCAACTGTGCCCAACTAGCAGAGGCAGGTCAAGGCTTTTTCAAACTACATAGACTCCATAGTACTTTGCTAAAGGACACTTAGAGTTTAATGATTCATTGGATATAAGGAGGCTCCATAAGCCTTTTAAGCTTCCAACATCTTCGATAAAAATATGAGGGTAGGGCTCTAAAAATAAAAATAAATAAAAGGAGAAGGAATATGAGGGTAAGTTTTAGTACCTAACATCATGCATCAAAGCGGAGCTTCATGCTTCATTCATGTGGTTAAAAATATGAAGAAATGTAACTGCATTTCATCATTGAATTACTCCATACATCATTGTTTCGGGGACAAGTGAATCTTGTCATTTCATGTACTTATATATACTGCATTATATATAGATAACTGGTAAGCCTCTTATATACTTGTAGTGAATGAATGACCCCTGACATCTCCAGGCCTGTTAGAGTTTTATTACAATTCTTATTCTTGTACTTAATAGATCTCATTCATTCATTGTAAAATGCCTTTCCACAATATGCTACGCGAAGGTTTCATATAGATCACCCTTACCACTATTACAAGACATAAATAACTTGCCTTTGCTGTTTGAATGTGACTCTTCTCTCTCTACCATCACTTAGTTGTTGTTGTCGTTGTTAGTATTGCTCATTACCACCACCACCACCACCATTGCTGTTGTTTTCCGATGACTGACATTTGCTTGTGCATTTCTTGATGCTTAAATTCTCAGCCAAATACAGGGTTGTCGTCAACACATCATCGAAGGGTAGCCTGCTCCTTCAGGGATCAGTCACTTTTTCAAATATTCCAAATTTCTTTAACATCATTGGGTCAACTGAAAAATGATGGTAATGGTTTAATGTTCTTATCCCCCCACCCACCACCTGTGTGCCTGTTGTAGCTATTTCTTTTTTAGTCCTTCTGATATTTTACAATATGTCTGGTACAGTTACAGGTCGATTGCAAGAGTTGGCACTTTCTCTTTCGCTAAAATGTTTATCTTTTGATTTTGTTGGGACATCAATTGATGAAAGTTCAGAGGAGTTTGGTACTATTCAGGTTTTGATTACTTATTCTAGTAATGTATGATCTTTTCTTAATTGTAAAATTTCCTTACACTTGAATGTGCTATATATGTTATATATGGATTGGATTGTTACAAGCAAACATATGTAATTCTGTAGATTCCGACATCCTGGAGGTCTGTTTTAGAGGATCCTTCTACATTGCAGATCTTTTTTGATTATTATGCTATTACAACATCTCCTTGTTCAAAAGAGGTTAGTTGATGTGTCGCTTATGATCACACATTATAAATTTTTATGATTCACCATCGTAGTATTGACCATGCACTTAAAGTCCTATAATAATTTTCCTCACTTGCTTCATTATGCATTGGCATGCATGCTTTAGCTGGTCTACAACATAAGTTTAAAATCTTGGTACATTGAATCTATCTTTGTGAAGAAGATCTTGAATTTGTCAATGTGTGCATTTTGAAGCTTAAGATAAGGTAGGATATAGGTCTAAGGAAAAGAGAGTTGGGTAGGGATGGAAGAGCTCTATTGTGCTTGCTCCTCCCTACTAAGAAAAAGAAAGCAAGGCAGGCATGAGAAGGATTCACTGCTTTATGACTCTTTTAACGGATTAAAAAACATTATTTCTCCCCTCCTTATCAGTCAAGTTCAATTACATCGAGCCTACTTTTTGAACTTCGGTTTTCTGCTCTTCAAGGTAGAGAAGGACTTGCATCAACTAGGGACTGGCTTCGCGAGACCATTTTAATCCACACTGGAGAACTCGTGTTTAGGATCTTTTAGGCCTTGGTTTCTTTTGGGTCATGGTTGTGTAAATTGAGGTGGAGTTGAATGCATGGAGATTGTGCCTTTTTTGTTGATGCTCCTCAAAAAAGATATTTAGGGTTGCATTCTGTTGGCTATTTTTGTTGAGGGAAATAGATTATTTGGTTTTGAGGTGAATTTTGTTTAGGATTTGCTGACAATTTCCTTGTGGCTTGGAGGAAGATTTTAAGTTTCTATCGTGTGGATTCACCTGTTGTGTTTGGATGGATAAGAATGCTAGAATTTAAGGATTGGTTCTGTTCCTTGCATCTTTGTGATGTAGCGCTTTAGGTGCCTTAATGGGTGCTGTTCTTGCTTATATTTAGCAGGATTGGTGTCTCTTCTATATTGAGTTTGGTTTCTTCATCGTCTTTGTTGCTTCGGAGGATTTCTTATTTATTAACTCATCTTGTGCATTCTTCCCATGCTAATAGTACATTCTCTTATGAAAATATATTTTTTTGCTGAGGGAAGAAAAGGAGATTCGAGGGAAGAGTCTTTGCTTACATCTTTTATATCCTTGAAAGATGTTTGGTCTTAAGCCTATAAATTATTGGCAAACATGGCAAATTTTACTAATTAGGAGGACATCTTAACTGTGCTGATTGTTTTTGCATGTAGTTCATCTGATCCTGTATAATAGTGGTACTTGTTTTGTATCGTAGTGGTACTTTTAGTGCTTTGTCAATGCAAATTCACACTTCCAATGTTAAAAAAATGTTGGATGTAGTGCTGTTGTCATAGGATCAAGGCCATCAGGAAGAGCATTTATCCAAAAAAATAAGAAACTGATAAATATTGTCATGTATGTAAATGTAAATGAATAATGGGGAATTTATGTAAATTCACACTTCTAACATGTGCAGGCTTGTTTTTGTTGGATGTTGAAATTCAGACTTAATTTTTTTGTCCATTTGTTATTTGTCTGTTTGAGATGTGGATTTATGTGTTTCTATGCTGTGTTACTCTTCATTGCTGGGGGTTCTTATTGGTTTTCTTTTTAGGCACTGGAATGCTTGGTCCGATTAGCATCAGTACGGCGATCTTTGTTCACAAATGATGCTGCTCGTTCCAAGTTTTTGGCCCATTTGATGACAGGAACCAAGGAAATTCTTCAAACAGGACAAGGTGCTGTTACCTTCTTCTTTTTCCTTGTAGTATATGGTTATGTGATTGTACCCTGTGATTATTCAAATACAATGCATATGCATTTCTTTTGTTTTGGTTTTGGTTTCTATGCTGTTTAACTTCTTTTTCTTTGTTTTGTTTTGTTTTGTTTTGGAGGATTCTTATTCTCCTTCAAGATGTATTTCTTTCAAGGATATCTTAATATAATAAATTATATCTTAAAAGAATTCAAATAAAATGCACTTGCATTTCTGTGTGGGTTTTTTTCTTAAATTGTTTATCATATTGAATCATTTTGGTCGCTTTCTTCCTATTTTTGTTTTCTCCATTTTCCTTCTTCAGAATGAGTTTGAGCGTGGACAATAGATCACCGTTAAAGGTGGCATGCATAGGACCTCTGGAGTGAAAGTTCTGTAGTTGTTGTTGGTGTTAAGTGGTTGCAATCTGTTTGTTTAGAGATTTTAATCATGCTTGCTTAGCGAATACTTCTTGTTGAACAGTTTCATTGTCCTTTTCTCCTTTCACTTCCAATTCTGAAGGGGTTTTGGAGGCCCCTGAATGAATGTGTCAATTTAGAAGTGTGTATGTTCTAAATTGTCTATCCTGTTTTGGGTTTTGCAATCACCAGCTATTCATTTTTTTATTTCCCAACTTTTAAAATTGTTGCCCCCCCCCCCCAGTTTGCTTCTCATTTACTGATTTTAGTGGGACATGGTCATTATTAGGTCTTGCTGATCATGACAATTACCATGAGTATTGTCGCCTTCTTGGACGCTTCAGAGTGAATTATCAGGTAATTTATTGTATAGTCACATTTTTGACACTGATCTTTTACTTCTATGTTTTGTTTTCTTGTTACATTTTCCCATGCTATTGGTTTACAGCTTCATTTGCATGGGCATATTCACATGTCTGTAGGGACTGCCACTTGATGTTATATAACCGCAAATTTGTGCATGTGCATGGGTAGAGTTTCTGCTGCTTTTAATTATTTTAATTAATTTTACTCTTTGTAACCCCATTTTAATTCCTCTTTATTAAAATGCTTTTCTTTCACTGAAAAAAATCTGTTGGTGACATGTATTCATAGCATTGCATGATGCTTTTTAATTACATACAACTACAAACCTGACTCCATTTGATACACAAAATTTTCTGCAGTTGTCAGAGCTTGTGAATGTGGAAGGCTACAGTGATTGGATACAGTTGGTGGCAGAGTTCACTTTAAAGTCTTTGCAGTCCTGGCAGGTGGGTTGGTGTTTATTTTCCTATTGTGATTTAAAAATTAGTCATATCTAGCCTTCGTGATAAATAACTGCATCTATGTTTAATAATGGAATGCCTCTTCCTTGCAACAATAAGTATATCATGCTTAAGTGCCCGAAACAACATGCTTTGGATCCATACTGCATTTTCGCAACTTATCTGCTGATTAAGTTCATGTCTTACCAGTGGGCCAGCAGCAGTGTATACTATCTTCTAGGGTTGTGGTCCAGATTGGTGACATCTGTACCATATTTGAAGGGAGAGGCACCAAGTTTGCTTGATGAATTTGTGCCTAAAATTACTGAAGGCTTTATAACATCAAGATTTAATTCTGTGCAGGTCTGCTTTGTCTTCATGATTGATATTTCTCTTTAAATTATACATAAAATGTTGAATTCCTATTTGGCACTCCTTTTTCATGTAGGCTGGATTTGCTGACGACGACGATCCATTGGATAATGTTGAGCTTCTTCAAGATCAGCTAGATTGCTTTCCTTATCTTTGCAGATTCCAGGTCTAGTTTCTATATATAATATAATATGTGATAGCCTCCCTGTTACTTATCCCGCCTGGAGTTTTCTAGATTTAGAAGTCCCTGACGATACTAATTTTAGTTTCCTGAATTACACGTGTGCCAAACTCGTGATTGTACCAGCCCATTAAGGCTTGGAGTCTGTTATGATTATTCTTATTTCTTTTTTTTGCAGTACCAAACAAGTAGTTTATATATAATAACCACAATGGAGCCTATTCTGCAAGCATACACGGTACGATAAGTGTATTGGATGATGTATTCTTTGGATGTATTCTTTGGATGTTGAATTATTTTTGAATGGAATACACAGGAAATAGCACTACGACAGAGTGCTGATAACAGTGAGCTTGCTGTTATTGAGGCAAAACTTTCTTGGATTGTTCATATCATTGCTGCTATTCTTAAAATAAAACAATCCACTGGCTGTAGGTAATTTTTTTTTTCATTTTTGTTTTGTGCATTTTGTGATAGGAATAACATGCATATGTACTTGCAATTATCAATGTATTTGTTATGTTTATCTCATGCAGCGTGGAGTCTCAAGAAGTGCTTGATGCAGAACTTTCAGCTCGTGTTTTGCAATTAATAAATGTTACTGACAGTGGGATACATAGCCAGGTATACCAACAATAATGGCCTGTAATGTGAAATGGAATAGTGTCAAATTGCTTATCTTTTCTCTCATTTTCCTTTTAAACAGTATATGAGATATGCTGAGTCTTTTCTGCATTCATACAGCATTGATATGTGATCTTTAATTATTTCTGCATAATGCCATCAATTTGAATATCAGTTTATTTCCTTGTCCGTGTAACCATCTTTTTGTTTAAATCATTTGAATTTATGTTTATCAATTTGCAAATATAATTTCGATTATCCATCTTGTTTGTTCTTTTATGGTTTGTGCACATAAAAAAATTGATTAAGTTGGTTGGAGCTATGTTTCTGAGATGCAAGAGAATTCTATTTAGTTATTGTTAATTGAGGTGATTTGAAATGTCATGTATGCTAGAACTAAGTTGGTTGGAGCTTTGTTTTCGAGATGCAAGGGAATTCTACTTTGTTATTATTAATTGAGTTGATTTGAAGTCTCATATATGCTAGAAGCAATGTGACCCACATCTTATCTTCTAGTTTTTGAGAATTATTGCTGAATCAGAACTGGGTAGCTTCATGGACGCTGACATGTTAGGTTCTTCAGCATAGGTCTTCTGGGCATAACATCTTACAAACTAGCAGAAGGCCACATTGGTAGGATAGATTCTGGGAAAAATAGCATCATTGGATGTTGACTTGTTTTAACCTTTTTTTCTTAAAAAAAAAGTCTTGACACTTTTGCTTCTATAAAATTTTATAGAGGCACATTCTTAGAAGAGATTTACATCAAAGACCAATTTATTGATGATAAAACTGCTAATATACTGACAATTATTAACTCCTCTTACAAGCAGCTGATAGTCTCTTCCTTGACTTCTTTAAACCTTGCCTGGCACCATTTTCGATTTGACTTGAATCTGTCACTTTTTTCCCTTTTTCATTTTAATGTGCTCATGACATTATATTCATTGCATTTAAGTTTAATGCCCAGACAAGTGCTTTGGCATAGATAATGTTCTTTTATGTTTGTTTATTGTCAAAACGTTGCCTTGGGAACTTTGTCTCAGGGCCTGAAATTTTCGCATTTCTTCATATCAGAGATCTCATGTTACAAATTGATGCTATAGCTTATTGGAGGTTAAAATGCGTCAGTATTGGCTATGCTGGCATTTCAATTTGTTATTTGTTTGCTGTCATGTAGTTTGGGCATATGGGGAGATGGGTTATTGTAGTATCATTATAGAATTACTCTGGCATCTTTAACAGTAGGGAAATTGGAAGAATTCTTTTGCACATGTTCTCAAAGAGGCTATGGAATCTGGATAACATGGTTCACCATTTATTTCATGAACCTTGGCAACAATATTGTGTTTATGTTCATTCCCGAGCTTAAAGTTAATACTGAATGGCTTTGTTTTGTCACTCTAGGTTAATGTAGCGGGAATCCATTAGATGTTAAATATACTGTTATGTTTATCCATTTGGGTTATCATTTGCTTACTAACACTTGATATGCTGAAGGTTTTCTTTGTAACTCTTGTTACTAACACTCAAATAATTTGCATAGCTTCATATCTGCCTTTTCGTTTGCTTTTGTTCTTTTAAGAGAAGAAGGGTCTTTGTATTTTTTTCCTCAAAGGCTTTGAAAACATGCTTATGTAATTGTTGCTCTAAAAAATCCTTTCCCTCTCTGTGGTCATGCTTTTTTTGTTCCATTATATCTGAACTAGGTTCCACCAATTTCTCAATAACAACTTTGGCACTGATTTTATTAGTATACTCATTGCCCTTGTATTTAACAGAGGTATGGTGAATTAAGCAAGCAAAGACTTGATCGAGCAATTCTTACCTTCTTTCAGCATTTCCGTAAGTCTTATGTTGGTGATCAGGCTGTGCACTCATCGAAGGTAATGAGGTTTTTTTTGTCTTCATTCTAAGCTTTGCAAGTGTCAATATTCTTAAGTCTTTCTTTTTGTGCTGCAGCAGCTATATGCTCGTTTGTCTGAACTTCTTGGACTCGGTGATCATCTACTATTATTGAATGTGATTGTATCAAAAATCGCTACAAATTTAAAGTGTTATACAGAGGTGAATGCTTCATTCTGGATTGTTCTTTGATTCCTGTTCAGTATGTTTTTTCAGAAAGTTTTTGTTATACCTTCATTTGTGCTTGGTTTAGAGTGAGGAGGTCATTAATCATACATTAAGCTTGTTCTTGGAGCTGGCATCTGGGTTAGTATACTGCTTCCTTTTTTGGCTAAAAGTAGTATAGCATATTGTTATGTTTTCACGAAGTTTAATTTCATCCACAATGATTGCTTGTTTGACTGATCATTTTTCATTTATTTATTTGGTTACTTTTTTTTTGTTTAGATATATGACTGGAAAGCTGCTTTTGAAGCTGGATGCTGTCAAATTTATAGTTGCCAACCATACTGTAATTACAATTCTGGCATAAATTTTTTGCTTACCCGTTCTTCTTTTAGTTTGTTCTTTGAAATAATGATGTGTTATTAATATTAAGTATTCTTTTTGAATTTTTAGAGGGACCGCTTTCCTTTCTTAGAAGAATATAGAAGCTCTCGTAGCAGAACAACCTTCTATTATACTATTGGCTGGTTAATATTCATGGAGGACAGTCCTGTGAGATTCAAGTCTTCGATGGAACCGCTTTTACAAGTACTTTCCCGCACTCACTCAAAAGGAAAGAAAAGCTTTTTCGTAGAATTTCATTGATTACCTAAATAATATTTATGGTGTCTTAGGTGTTTATAAGGTTGGAATCAACTCCTGATTCGATGTTTCGGACTGATGTGGTGAAGTATGCGCTAATTGGGTTAATGAGGGATCTTAGAGGAATTGCTATGGCCACAAACAGGTTAGTATAGGTTTTGGGTACGAGGTTGTTTATTTATGAACTGTTAGGTTTCATGCCCATTTTTTAACCATTTTTCAGTCGAAGAACATATGGGCTTTTATTTGATTGGCTGTATCCTGCTCACATGCCGCTTCTCTTGAAAGGCATTTCACATTGGACAGACACACCAGAGGTATGAACATACGAGAGAGATTCAAAATCTTAGGAGCCATGTTTTATCATGATTTATTTTATTTTCAACTAAAAGAGCGTTGTTTAGAACCTTATAATGGAACCTTTTGCGCTGTCTTCTATTCAAATTTTAGTCAAAATTGTAATATGTTTTCTGAGCCACTGGCTACTTTATCTTATGCAATAACGTGCTGAAAGAGAGCAAATGAAATGTGACTTTACCAATCTTATCCATGTATTATAGATCATTGGTCTAATTTCTCTGGTTCCCAATATAGAGACATCATTATTTGATTTGGTGCTGCAGGTCACCACCCCTCTATTAAAATTCACTGCTGAATTTGTGTTGAACAAGGCCCAACGTTTAACTTTTGATTCGTCGTCTCCTAATGGCATTCTTCTTTTCCGGGAAGTCAGCAAATTAATTGTAGCCTATGGAACAAGGATATTATCTCTTCCAAATGTTGCTGACATATATGGCTACAAATACAAGGGAATATGGATTTGCCTAACTATTCTGTCAAGAGGTTAATATAAGACCCCTTTATTTTTGTTAATTGAAGAATTTGTATGCTGAGATTGTTGAAAGTTGCTTGGATTTACTTGCCTTTTACCATAAGTTTGTTGCTGGTCATTTGTATTTTACCTGATGAATATTAATATACAAACCATTCTTGGAGAAGTTTTCAAGGTCCGTTGGGCTGAAGAATCATACATGCACACGCCTAAAACCATGTTTATTGAAACAAGACAAAGGATTCTCATCTAGCCCTTTATCAATTTGCTTGAAAATAACTCTTCTAACCATCAAACTGCGTTATATCAGTTTAATGTAGTTGTCTAATGAATTTGGGTGAATTTGTACAAGTAATCGTACTTTGGTTCATTTGCTTATTGTTTTGTGGCATATATAACTTATATTCTTTGTTGCAAATGTGTATTTTTTATATTTGAATAGTAGGGATGGCAGCAAGTTGAGCCATATACTGTTAATTTGTTTCCCTACTGTTCCAATGGTCACTGAATATGAACTTTATAATAAGTATATATCTTATGTGTTGATGTTCTTGTATTTGCCACTTATTGGCAGCTCTTGCGGGAAACTATGTCAACTTTGGCGTGTTTGAACTGTATGGTGATAGAGCACTCTCTGATGTACTTGATATTGCTCTAAAGATGACACTGTCAATTCCTCTGGCTGATATTTTGGCATTTCGAAAGGTGTGTAGGACTTCTTGGCTTTCACTCACATTCCATCAATATTTTCCTGCCTCATGTATGCCTCTATGTTCCCTATTGTTTATTGATTTGTGTTTGTTTTCTTTTACTCTTCAAGGTTTAGTTTAGTATACACTATATTTTGTGTGTTTGCATGTCCTTTTCTGTTAAGGATATAGGGGTATAGTTTTAAAACCCGACTTGGGACAAGGCTCGGGTCAACCCTGGTTGTCCGGATTAACCTAAAAAAATTATTTGCATATATTAATATTACAAGCTGCTAAATGTCTTGTTTTTTATAAATAGTAAACTGGAAGTAACCCACCCTAACAATGACCCAAACTTCCCCGCTTCCAAACCAAACCAATCCAAACTTAAATAAATAAGCAGCAAGCAGGCAACAAAATTCATTGTACCTACCCAATCATCTCCACTCCCAAAAATACTATATATATAAAAAAGAACTAATTATTTCTTCATTTTAAATTCATTCAGTATTTCCATTTGCAGTCTCAAAATCAAAATTTCCATTTTTCAGTTTCATTTGGTAAAATGGAGCCGTTAATTTTTCTATTAGTACAAGAGGGTTGGGAATAAAATTCACATGCATTTGATGAGAGTCTACTGTGAAAAAGGATTTGGAGATTTATATTGGAGAGAGATCATATTTGAAGAAATGTTTATTGAGCATATTTTGGAATTAATGGGAAACCTTCTGATGTGGGGGTGTGGAAATTTGTTAGGAAGTAGTGGAGACTTTATGTTTAATGTGGGCTTTCTTATGGGTAATGCTTTTTTACTCTTTTTTGGTATGATTCTGTGTCAAATTACCATCAAAGGTGCATTTCCTGGATCTCTCTTTGTCAAGTAGGGATGGGGCGGCTCTAGATAAGCAGGATAGTTTGGGAGTTGAGTTTGTAGACCTTTTCTGATATGCTTAATGCATGAATAGAGATTCATAGTGCTGGTTTAACTTGTTGGAAGGGGTATTTAGATGCATACTTGTTTAGGAGACCAATAGTCTTACAAAATGTTATTGATGGAGAAAAATGGGGATGAAAGATCCCACTAAGATGAACTGGGGAATAATGGAAGTAATTTTCTTTCAAGTTTTTTTTCCGTGTAGGTGAATCCATTTTATTGATGCTGCTTGGTTAAATTGTGACTGTTGATAAGTAGAAAAGGTTAATCCATTTTATCCATGCAATTTGCAGTTGAACTTGTTTGTTGCTTTGTTCTTGAATATATTTGTGGAAGCTGGCAGAGTTGTGTTGTCATTTTGGTTGTTTTAGACTTTGTGAGGTCAGTATGTTTGCAGCAGGAATATCTGTTATATAGAATTAAACCGCTGAACATTTCTGGCTCAAATATTTTAAATTTTATTGGATTGGAATAGTATATTATTTTTGCACTAATTTAGCCTGGGATCACCCTCCTCCTCAATGTTGTCATTGTTTGATGATCAGACAGCATTTCTTGCACACAAAAATATTTGCAAATTTAGATGACATGGAGTGACGTGATACATTATTTTATGTGTACCTATTGTACTTGGTGATTGTCAGGCACCTCTGTGGTTGATGCAGACAACAAATCAAGCAAAGTTCCTGTATTTTTATGTGATTTTAAAGACAGTAATTTCCTGATTGACTGGAATTTCATGAGTTTAGGTCTTATTTTAAATATTGGAGTTATTTGGGTCTTCCTATCCTAAATAGGAGTGGTTATGTTTTTTTGTTTCAGAGTCTTGAATCCTTGTTAGAATAGGTATGCAACTACGGCATAGCTTTAAGATGAGTACATCGAGTCTATGAATACATTTGTTTGTAGTGCTTTGTTTTTAGAAAGAGTTTAATTAATTTTCCAGGAATTATGCTTTATTTTAGGCGTGACCCCTAAGAACCCTAGGCTTGATGCTGTCCTTCCAGGGTGTGGTTCCTAGAAACCATGCTAGCGTGACTCTATTGTGCCCATATGGACATGTTTGCATGTGCTTTCATTTTTCCTTCTTTTTCCAAAACTCTTCGTATTTTATTATTTGTCATCTAAATTTTATGCTTTATGTGCCAATTTTGGCTGATGCATGATGTGTAGCTTTTCATTTGGTGTTGGTTGATTCTCATGTCAATTTGGCTACTGCTATGTTTTTCCACTAATAATGGTAAGTTTGTGTCTTTGTATGTTTCTTTGCAGCTTACAAGGGCTTACTTTGCATTCTTGGAGGTTCTATTCAGCAGCCACATTGTGTTCATATTCAATCTGGATACAAACACCTTCATGCATATTGTTGGTTCCCTGGAATCAGGTCTTAAAGGTCTGGATACAAATATCTCATCACAGGTATGTCATGCCAATACTGCAGATCGCATCACTCTTCTCACTAACTTCCCTTGTCATTTATGCATGGTGATTTGTCATGCCAAGCTCACCTGGCATATCTGAATGTGATGCCATGTATATTTGATTTGTTTTGCTGATTCCCTGCATTTAAAATAGAAAGATGAACTTTTCAGTGTGCATCTGCTGTCGACAATTTGGCTGCTTTCTATTTCAACAACATTACAATGGGGGAGCCACCCACTTCACCTGCTGTAATTAATCTTGCTCGTCATATTGCAGATTGCCCCAATTTGTTTCCCGAGGTTAGTCAGACTATTCTATATTATAGTACACCTCCCTAATATTATTTGCAAGTCTTGTGTGGCTAAAAATGGCTTCCATAAAGTTTCGTCTTCTGAAGTGTTCTTGATGGTATAATACCCTCCCTTCAGGTATCTCTATTTGGTGAATTTTAGATGTTGATTTCTGAGTTTTCCTTTTTCGTTAAGAAATATTTTAGATGTTGATTGTGCAAGAGCATAGAAGCAACGGTTTTCCTTTTCCTGCTGTTATAAGAGTTTGTGCTTATATGGATGTATAAGGATGGAAAGAGGGTGGATGATTAGCTATTAACTCTTTTGGATGCAAGGAAGAGCGGAAAACAAACAATAAGAGATTCCTTCAAGAACCTTTTTTGTTTTCCTTTGAAAAATAAGGTGGACGTGGCAGAGAAAATGGCTTTCTGAATTATTACCTTATATTGCTTTTAATTTCAAATGGATCATGGGATATCTTTCTCTGAGATGTTTATCTTGTATTTTTTTGTTAGTTTCAGAAAGCCACTTTCTTTTGTTCCTTTTCATTAATTCTACGGAATAAATAGTTTGTTTTCTATTTTGAGGTTTTAGGCTCTTTTTTTCCTTATTGCTTTCTTACACAACTTCCAGAGTAATTTTTACTAATTACCCAGGTTTGCATGACTTGTGGGTTGTTGAGACTCTTACTGCTCTTGCTTGGTTATTGTTGTGCTGTTGTTTTGACCATAGCAACTGATATATGCGTTGATTAAAGAATTTGTATTATTTGCTACCTTTTGTTCTTACTCAATTGCATATCCAAGCGATAAACATCCAATATCTGACATCTTTCCTAAGCTGAAGCATCTGTTCTGTTTCAATGACTTTTCAGTGAAAACTCCTTTTGCATGTCTTGGACATCTTTTTAGTTTTGAGGCCATTGTGGTTGCTGGTGAACATAGGATGGCTAGATGACGGTGATTAGCGTAGTAGAGGATTTGTCTGTGGCAATAGAAGGCTTTAGCCATCTCTGCAAACTTGGAAAGAAGGAATTCTTATTTGGCTTAGTCTCCTGTGTTACATGAAACCAGGGGAAAATATGTTCCCTTAAAAGCTGTTCCCCATGAACAAAGAGACATTATAGATGACTGTGGCGGGGCTCACTTATTTCAAATTTGTGGATAGGCGAAGGGGTTTGAATAATTAGCTTTTTCTTAGGTTTAAAGAATGAGCAACTAGATGGGGTGATTCATCAAAATTTGCCTGCTTTGCATTCCAAATTTGCTCTCATACTCAGAACACCAACTCAGCAATTTTAAACTTGCAAAATTAAATCGATTTTGCAGGTCACGTGCCTTCAGGCCTTGCATCACATCATCACCTAGATCAAATATGTGTCAGTTTCTTGTGAACTCAATCTCCAGGATGTATCCCATGGTCTTACTGGAAATAAGTTAGCACCTACATCTTGGTGCCTAAATTGGTTCAATGCATTGTTATGATGAGTTATCCTGTGAGCATGTGAATCAAAGCACTTTTTTTAATCGTTGACCATGTTCTCTGACACCAGTTTTTAGAATTTTCTTAACATGCACTGTCTTGTAGAGCTTTCTTTTGATTTTTTTTTTTACCATTTTAGATTTTATTTCCATGCTGTCATTTTTGTTGTGTTGAATACTTGGTAACTTGAATCATTTCCCTGCATTTACAGATACTGAAGACTTTGTTTGAGATTCTTTTATTTGAGGACTGTGGCAACCAGTGGAGTCTTAGCAGACCCATGTTGAGCTTAGCTATTATCAGTGAGCAGGTAAGAGTCTATGGCAGTTGTCTTCTGTGTACTCAATTTCTTTGAGTAACAACTTTAATTTTATGTTTGCTTATTATTTGAGAATAGTAAGTTAACATGGCTGTGGCAGTTCATATGTTTGATTTGGATCACTTTGGATCTTCCTTTTAGTTGCTTATTTAGTAATTGTGTTTTTATTGTCCTTTTATTTTTAATATTTGTCTAAGATAAGCACTGTTCACTTGCAGATATTCTCTGATTTGAAAGCTCAAATTTTGGCTTCACAGGTAAAATATTTACTTTATTCATTGTCATAACCATCATTTTCCTTTTAATTTTTAAACAAAATGCAGTTAGTGTCTACCTGGTTATATAACTATTTATTTAAAGAGTGATGCTATTTGTTAAGAAAATTGTACAAGTTTCAAGAATACACAGTTATTTGATTTGTAGTTTTCACCATTGGGTCCCAAATTAAGATCATGATCCAATGACTCACAATTTTCTTGAAGCTTATTCTGAATCTTATTTCTTGTCAAATATCACGTCTCTATTTTAAAGAGGGGATATTTTGTTTTTATTTTGTATTTGTTACAGTTATACTGTGTTTTATTTAAAGCTTGTTCAACTCCATTTGGGTAGAACTAAAATAATGCATCAAAGCTAGACAGTGATTCATCGCACACAGCTAATACCTGCCCTCCCCAATAGACCAGTCTCCGAGCCCCCTCACCGAAGAAATACACATAATAAGAAGAAATGCTACTTTCCGAGTTATTTTGGTATGCTAATGAGCCCATGAGATAGATGATACATTTGACTATCATGCGCAGCTACTTTTATTTACTCACAAGCACTAGGTATATAAGCCAAGTGTTTTAGTTCTAGTACTAGTGTAATATTTGTTGTCATCTATATGAATCAATGTTGAACAATTTTATTTCTGTTTTTCTATGATTTTTCATCGGTCTCAAACTCAAATCTTTTTTTTAATGATGTTATTTTAGAGCCAAAGAGTTGCGTGTTTGTTGAGATACTTAGTTAAGCGTCCTTTTTATGGATATTCAAGCAATTGCATAAGGAACTTGGTTTTCTAGTCAGTAGTTACAAGGGCCATTCTTTCTGAATGAAACTCGAATTTAGGATTACTGTTAAATAGGTTTCTAAGATTGAAAAGAAGAGGACTTGGATTTTCTTTTTCATGTTTCTAAAATTGGAATATGTATCCCTTGCGGCGACAGTTAATTACTAATTTGATACCGTGAGGGCCTCAATATATCGTTTATGAAGGGTGAATATACCTTTCAGGCTAGGATATCAGCAAGTACAGAAGTCATATAGCATTGAACCAATTATTTTACATTTCCCAACTCTATTCTTGATTCGGCCAGATCTTGACCGTATCAATCTGAAGCAATCGCTGGGGCTCCTAATATTTTTCTCATTGTGTGAGCATCTTTGTGCGTGGTTTGTTTGGAAAATTACAGACTCTTCTTTTTGTTTCTTTCCTTTCTGCTGACATTAATCTGTTAACATTCAGATAGAATGAAATAGAATGCAATTTTTGGTATATATGTTGGATACTTGTGATGTATTGTCTGTTTGTTCTTGATTCTTGTTTTGTGTTTACACAGTCTGAATGAAATAAATTGGAGAAAAAATGGTTAGTGGCACTTTTTTTGTGTGTGATTTGCTGAACTTGAATGAAATGGGGCGTGTTTGAGCTGACTAGTTGACAAATGTTCATATATGCACTCCACAAGCAAAAGTTGGTGTTTCTTAGTTTGATGTTGGTTCTTAATGTTATTCTATTAGTGTTGTCTACCTCTGAGGTCATGCGTCAAAGAGACATTTTACTTGGACACAATTATAGGATATGGTCTTAAAACATTTTCTTCCCCTTTATGTCATTTCCTTTGTGCTAATACAAAATTGGCTGACATAATAGCATTTGGTACACTGCTTGATGAATATCCTTGTAAAATTTCCATTTGAGGTAAAAACTGCCGATGGGTGCCACAAATTGTAGCCTCCTGAGACTGAGTTATATAGCATTTGTTCTGAACGTGAATTTTATTCTTACTTTTTCTGGAAATCGAGAGATAAAGCAGATTGAACTTTGAAGAGTCAATTTGCTGTTTTACTCGCATCATTTTGGAAGTTGGGTTATTCATTCAATAGCTGTACTGGATTTTGATTGTGCGAAATGCAAGTTAGGCAATACATAAATTGCAACACCTGCTGTTCTGTCAAAGTAGTTCATGACTTAAGGAACTAGTTTCTCTAAATTTTTCATGGACCCTAGTGTTTCTGCAGAGTCCTGCTCTTTGATTTGCATTTGTCAGACAGATAAAATTGCTCAAGGAAACCCCATACAATATAGAAAAATTTCTGGGCAGGTAAACAAGTTGACAGGGAGTTAGATTCCAAATAGCATTGCTGTTATGTAAATGTAATTTGTTACAGGTCAAATTTATACTGAAAATTGTCACCTGAAGTAGAAGCAATGAAGAAGATTTTCTCTTGGCACTTCAGTTAGTAATTTGCTTTGGTGCATGTTCTGTTAATTGAACATTCAAATTTATGTTTGACAGGGCTTAGAAGCTGGTAAAACCCCTCTTATTACTTCTGTGCAGTTTTGATTAATGTTTTTGACAAATGATTACCTGTCAGCCACAACTCTTCATAGTTTCTGGTGATCAGGTGTTGATGAATTATTGAACTCGTTTCGTTTCATATTGTAAACATAACTGAAAAGAACAAAAGAACAAAAATAATGGTTTACACGATGTGTTTTAGTTTCATAGAACTCATGCAACCCCAGAGTTGTCTATCATGAGTAATTTGGAGGTTACATTTTGTTGTGGGGTTTGAGCTTGAACAGTTGAAACTACTGTAAATTAATGGCGCTTTTCTAGCACCCATTATACCGCCTCCTGTTTCCAAAATGTGATCCCTATGCTTACACTTTCTTTGCGTCATCTTGCAGCCAGTGGATCAACATCAGCGGCTTGCCCTTTGTTTTGACAAACTGATGGCAGATGTTACTCGAAGCTTGGATTCGAAGAACAGGGATAAATTTACTCAGAATCTGACGGTTTTCAGGCATGAATTTCGTGTCAAATAGTTCTGATCTCTTGCTTGTTGCTGCTCTGCTTTGGGAACTGAATTACGTCTGCAGAAGATTTTCATTGGAAGAATTTCCATGCACATACTTCATACACAGTTGTACACAGAAACGAGTGGTTTTGTTGCTTATTGACAAGAGATGTTACCTCTGCAGTACTTAGACTTTGTTGTCCAAACCATGTGAAGCAAATATCTTGTATAACCAAGTATCTGCTACGAAGGTGGAGTATAAAAATTTTTTGTACAGGCCCTGCCTCCCTCTCTAAAAAAGTTTCAAGGGGGATGATACTGGAAATTAAGATAGCGCACTATGCTTAGGGGGTTATCAAAGGTGTGCAGAAGGTGGTGGTGGTTTGATAGATAATTTTAGGGTATCGATCCTTTTTAGAACAAAGATGTAAATCTTTCATGAGGTTTACTTGGTGTTTCGGAGGTGGGTCAGTTGGAAATAGATTTTTTTGTACATTAACCCCAACATATTCATTGTATTTGTTGATAAATAGAATGGCAAAGGATTTGAAATTTCAGTCATTCTTGATTTCCCTTCCTATCATAGAAGTTGTCTTTTAGCACGAGAGGTCATAGTAAGCCTGGTAAGCTACTGATTTTTCAAGATTTCTACATTTTGTGTTTCTGTCATTTATGTATATTGTTACTATGGCGCAGGGGTTCAAGCTCTGGAAATGTGTTCAGCATCCATTCTTTTATGGCTGCTTGCTGATTGCCACTATGTAATTGCTGCCGTGGAAGACAATTTGCTTCTTTTGTTGGTTTTATATGGGTGGTTCTATTTTTTCTTTCAAGTCCTCGTTTTCGATTTTTAAGTTCTTGTACATGCAATTTTGAGCTGTCACATCGCCTGGTAATCCATGTAAACCCTCACTGATGGAGCATACTTGTGGCGAAAAATATAGTGGATGTTAATGTATGAAGGCACCGTCGTGCTG
>Ga0307515_10005939_pt1 | contig 24611 bp, 15 predicted proteins | sample 17_EM_MG_FD_194513 | JGI IMG/M metagenome (GOLD analysis project Ga0307515, IMG submission 194513) | Populus trichocarpa ectomycorrhiza microbial communities from riparian zone in the Pacific Northwest, United States - 17_EM | ecosystem: Host-associated > Plants > Roots > Unclassified | place... | reverse complement strand
ACTTTGCCTATTCTGCTGGCGGTAATCTCTAACCTAGCTTAGTGGAGTAAAGCCCTAGCGCTTTAAAATGGGGTTTATTTCTTTTAGGAGGACGTTACTTACCTTTAAATCTATCTCTTTACGGACGCCTTATCTAAATACGGTTATACTAGCTTCTTCTATAGCTGCCTAGGCTACTCCTCCGCCAAGACCTATTCTACTCCTTATAGTTAATAGCGCCCTTATACCTCCGCGCTGCCATAAAATAACCTCTTTATAGCATCTCCTACCCCTAAGCACCTCCATGCCCATATTAATGTGCTTAAAGTACTCGCTATTACTAACACATTTATAAAATAGAGCCCTACCTAGCAATATTTATCTATTTACGTCTATATGGACAATATAGTTACCCTTGCAGGCCTGCAAAATATAGTGCTTAAAGGCCCTACCAATTTGCTCCTCCAATAAATCTTAGTTTAGGCTGCCGCATTTAATATCTAGTTGTAGTCTTCCTAGATTTTATCTAAAGATAATACACTAGCTAATACACTCTCCCGCTTTAACTAGGCCACAGTTAAAAATCTCTATCCTTAGATTAATCTCTTAGTGCTAACGGCTTATCTTTAGGCTCGCTTATTAACCTACTAGGCCCGCCGCCGGCTTTTATTATCTAATTAGGCCAATCTTACTTAGTTTTAAGCCTCTTATAGCACGGTATTAAGCCTAGCACTTATAAGACGTACGCCTTAGGCACAAAGTTGTGGGAGTTCTTCTACGCTATAAGGGCGGTAGCACTATACCTAGCCCAGTTATCTAATCTTATAGAATGGGTAGTATAGAGAATATATAGTAATAGTTCTCCGTATATGGGCAGGGTAGCTTTAAAGACTATACGCTTATACCTCGCCGCGATCCGCTCCATATACGTTAACTATATTCTCCTAATTATAGTATTTAAGAATGCGTTACTTTGTCGTATACTTAATAGGGCGACCTCTCTTAACCCTAGCCTAAAAGAAGCTACTCTAAAGTTGCCAATCTTACGTAGCATCCTTACTAAGATTACGACTAGCAGTATCACGATCCTAGGGGTAAATACCAACGCCGCTTTCTGCCTTACCTTTATAGGGTGCCTCCGTATAGGCGAGATCTCCTATACTAATAAGCAACGGTCTAAACCGTTATTTACTGCAACTAAGGCTACTTACTTAGACGTATAGTTTAGCCCCTCTAGAGATTACCTTACCTTCTGTCTTAAATATAGTAAGACTAATAAGGACAAGCAGGGCGTTTAAATTATAGTAGCCGCTACCTTTAACGCGGTTTGCCCCGTAGTAGCGCTATAAAGGCTTTTCCTCTTAGACCCCTAGGCTCCCTCTACGCCGCTATTTACGGCATCTAATAGCGCGGCATTTTCCGCCTTATACGCGCGGAGGATGCTTAAATTAAGGCTAAATCTTTATAGCATTTTAGCTGTACAGTATATAGGTTACAGCTTCCGTAGGGGCGCAGCCTAACACGCCCTAGACTACAGCTTCTCTAATAAAGAGATTCAACGTCTAGGCCACTAGACGTTAAATGCCTTCCGCCTCTATTACTTAACCTTATAGGCTAATACCTTCCGCCTTTTACAGAGATTTCAACTAGGCGCCCTACCAGTATTCTTTTTAACTTAGCCTTATGTATAAGGCTAATACCTAAAACACATCTCTCTATACACATTTTTCTCCCAATTTAGCTGCGGTTACGCTTCGCTCTCCCTAGACTATAGGCTTGTAAATTTAGGGCTATTTTTCCTGCCTTTTATAGTAAAAACTGCTTATAAAGCTAGAAAATAAGCCTGCCATTTATAGGCCCCTGAGCCGCAGCCACCAATTAAAAAATTATCTAAAAATGCATGTGTTTAAAGAGATAGATAATAGGGTCTATAGGGAGTTACGTGCCCACAGTGCACGGCTTAAAGTCTCTGCATTAAGAACTTTAAGCAGCAATAATATTATCTAATTAAATTCGAATATGCTAGTTCTCGTTAATTAAAGCTGCTGTTAATTCACCTACCCACCCAAGCGTTCGCTTTTCCACCTTATATATATATATATATGTGGGTATCACCCGGGGGGTACTGCAATTGCAATATAAGGTAACTGTTTCTTAGTTTCATTCGTGTTCTTTTTTAGAGGATCGTAAGGATCGCGGTGCCTAAATAGGGGGCTGATAAGTCACCGTAAGGATGACTAATCAGAGACATGACCACGTAACCTCTACTCGTATAGACACTGGCAACATTTACAAAAAGGAAAGAAGGTATAAAAGTATAAAGGAGAAGTATATAGGTCAACAGGTGCTTAGGGCAGTAATCGCAAATATCTCGGGTATTGCGAATATTACGGATATTGCGGATATTACTACGGATATTACGAATATCGCTACGGATATTGCGGATATTGCGGATATTATAAACATTTGGATATTGCGGTGGAGACAGGTAGGCGCGTATAAGGTGTTACTAAGGTGTCCTATAATAGAGCGTAGTTAAAGTCAGAACTAAAGGTGTGGCGGCTTTGGAAGGTATAAAAGTCGTCACAGACTATAGGGGAAGTAGGTAGAAGGGCTAAGTCCTATCCGTTGTCGTCAAAATGACAGTTAAGGAAGTTAATATCAACGGTAAGGTTAGGAGGGTTATTGTTATAGAGGTAGGTGGCGCTCTTACCCTTATCGTTGCTACTCCTATTGCTATTATTACCGCGCCTTACTATACCAGGTTCCATACCACTAGGTTCTATATTACCGGTAAGGCCGTAGATAAAAGCATTATTATTTATAAACGTAACTATATTCTTAGCAGTTTTAATTAGTATTAGCCTATTTAAAGTTATAAAGTGCTTAACACCATAGTCATCGTAGAAGAAATTACCGCTAGTAGTAGTTAGAACTATATCCTTATTAAAGTCGTCGTCAATATCATTATCCACAAGGTACTGGTGGACACGTCTCTTAAATCCTTCTCTTACTTCGTCACATTCTTCTTTAGTGTGCTTAGTTAACCAACAGTCTCCTTTCTTACACATAAAGCACGTCCTAGCGTTATTGCTATAACGATTATTTAATAAACTTAGTCGAGACGTCGGTCGGTAGTAACAACGGTCAGTAAAGAATACGTCCGTAGGCTGTTCTATAGGCTATAAGAATACATTAGTAGGTTATCCTATAGTACCGTAGATCTTCTTATAAGTAACAATTAATAATCGTAGGCTGTTTATAAGGCTAGTAAGTGTGACAGGCGGGTTCAAGCAAGCTACCTAGTAAGCAGCGACGTCTTAACAAGCAACAATAAGCTTATTATATAGGAAATTATTATTGCGGAGGTTAGCGTCAAAACCATGCTGTAAATAACGGAGGTCGTTAAGCAGTAGCTATAGGCAGTCCCCTGTAGACTTGCCTTCGTTTTTTATTATTACCGTCTTAAGGGTTATAGCGTTCCACTTTGTTAGAACTCCGCGCTTATATTCTAGTCCTTTAAAGTAGTTACATATAGCATTACAGATACTATTAAAAGTGACATAGGTTGCCTTATTCTTATAGTAGAAATTAAGAGCAATACCATATAGCATTATTGGAAAGGCTTTAATCTTTACCACTTATAGTATATCAACTCTGTTACAAAGGTCGTTAAAAATCGTAAGCTTACGGTCGAAGTTGTCATCCTCTCCGCTGTATTTACTTTCCTCTATATACATCTTTACTAGGGTTACTAAGTCTCTACTGTAGTTAATAGTGGCTGTAACTTTTGTAAAAGGAGCTGCGACGTTTATAGGGGAAGCCGTAACGTTCGTAGAGAGAGCTGTAGCGTTCATAGGGGGAGCCGTGACGTTCGTTAGGGGAGCCGTGACGTTCGTAGGTAAGGGGGGCTCGGCCGTAGGGAGGTCATTTAAGACAGCTGGGGTTGGGGTAGGTGACGTTAAGGGGGTTAATAAACGTGATTTAAGACGGCAGTTAATAACGTACGAATTGAAGGGTTCTTTATTGTTAATGTATAGCTTAATTTCTTTATCTAACTATTCCATAAGGTTGTCCTTGTGGGCGACATCATATAGTGCTTATAGTACTAACTTGCTCTTTTTATTAAAGACCCATACTCCATTACATTAGAGTAGTTATTTAAGTTCCTTAATTGCGGACCTATAAGCGTCCTTAAATGTCTATACCTCGAAATTATCAAAGTCCTCTTAGTATGATTCCTATAAGCTTTTATCCTTAAAGTTACGCTTAGTATACTTATTAATTTTAAAGTTAATATAGTTGGTGATATCTTTTGCGGTAGTCTCATTAGTTAGGGTAATCCCGTTGCCCTAGTCCGGACGTTAAATTCCTATATTAGACATAATTAACTAGCGTAGATTATGGTGTTTATAGCTTATAAAGGCCGTAGGAAGAAAGGGGATACGCTAGCGTTTAGGGCGTGCTATTAACGTGATTTTTAATATGGCAGATCTGCAAGGTAGCAGACGGTGTCGGGATTATAGGTAGGTAGATACTGCTAACGCTGCTAGGTATACTGGCGCTTAGTAAAGAGGTCATACTGGGTATTAATTTACGTAATAGACGCGAACCGGACAAAGCCTTAGTAGGAGCCAGTTCTTTAAGTTCCCAGGGCCTTAGTAGGAAGGGTTCTCCTTAGTAAACGTAACACGATCGACGGGCCTTAGTAGGAGCGATCGCGTATTATCTCTCTTTATAATAACACCTAGCTAATCTATAATATTAACTAATTAGTGTCGGTATTACCCGGGGGGGTACTGCAATTGCAATATAAGGTAACAGGTTCTTTAATTCATTCGTATCTTTCGCAGAGGATCGTAAGGATCGCGGTGCCTAAATAGGGGGCTGATGAGTCACCGTAAGGATGACTAATCAGAGACATGACCACGTAACCTCTACTCGTACAGACAGCGTTAGTTTGTTATTAATTAATAGTAATAGAGTTTTAAGCAAAGCTTTAAAGGGAAGATTTGCTTATTTAAGGCGAAATATAGTAGTAACCACCAGGCCGTTCGCAATAATTTTGGTAGCATTAGAATCGCCCTATAAAGTTCTAGAACATAACGTTAGCCGATTATTTATAAAGGCGTTAGTTCGTTGTTGATTAATAGCTAAAACATTTAGTATGGCGCGCGAGTTTGTATAAGAATTATATACAAATTAGCGCGAGGGACTAATAAATTTCCGAACCGTGTACCAGACGACAACAACATAAGATGATTAATCTGTTATGTAAGCAGCTTATAATTGGCTGATCGTCTAGGACCGAGATAAGATATTTTATATTAGTATTACTTTCGCGCCAATATATAGGGCTAGATTCTCTATAGTATCGCACTAATTAGGAGTAACTTTCCGCGTACCTATACTAGTGTTAACTAACTTAATAGCTATTATTAGCTGTAAAAGGTCGCGAAGCCGAATAGTGTTATACTTACCTATAGTAGCGCGCATACTATATAGCCGAATTGCGTTATTAAAGCCCGCAACCTTCTTAGTAGATAGGCCCTACTTATATCTAGTTAAAAGAAGCTTCTAGGTTAAATTACTTACAGAATTACTACGTAGCTCTATAAGGGCTATCCTAAATATAAAGCTCTTAGCGTTATTACCGCCTTACTATATAACTTGATCTAGGACAGCTGTTTAGTTAATTACCTTATAGGCTCCCTTTCTATAGCTAGCGAGCTCTAATAGCCTAGTGGGTAGATTGCTGTATAAGGCCGCCTAACCTATAGGGGGAAGCTAACGGAAATCGCCTACTAGTAAGATGTTTAAGCCTCTAAAGTAGTTATTATTACGCGTAGGGTAGATCTAACGGAGGCGGTAATTAATCTAGGCTAGATATACTTACCTAATTATAGATTTCTTATTAAGAATAAGATAGTAAATATCCTTAAAAGCTTGTTATAGAGGCGTAAGACTAGCAGTAGGCAATTTATTAAATAGATGGTTTACTAGCAACCTTAATAGATTATATATAGTTCTGCCGTTAATACTAAAGGTAGCTACCCTAGTAAGGGCGGCTTAAGCTAATAGTAACGGCTTACTATTAGCCCTTGCTATATTATAGAGTATAGTAGAGAGAACAGTAATAAGATATAATTTACTAGTTCCTACCTCTCTATTAATATTAATCCGTAGTGGGGGGGGGGGATAAGGCCTACTTAGATCTGCCTATAGTAATTAACTATAATATTATAGATATAACGCTAACCTGGTTATAAGGAGGACGGAGTTACTATTTAGGATAGGCAACTCTACGGTAGAGGCTATAGCCATACTTCCTGCTAATAAGTCCTCTTATTAAGCTGTAGGTATAATTAAGCTCCCTATTACTAAGCCTGTTAGGATCCTTAATTTTAACTTTATTAGTATTTTAAACGCGGGCATATAGGGCCTTAAAGGACTAGTATAGCTCTAAGTTGTCTATAAAACCGCCCTTAAACTTATTAATATTATTAGTAGTTTTATAACCTTCCTTTAGTTTCTAATTATAGAAGTAGTTAAGTAGGTGCTAATAAGAGCTAACGTAAGCCTAATAGGAAGCCATATAATTAGGGGCCCTAAATCTATTAGTATAAGTAGCCACTTTCTTATACTTTCTTTATAGGTAATAAAGAATAAGCTTTATATGGTAGAACTTAGGATACTACGGATAGAAATAATCACTGTTATATTGCGGAAAGTACAATATAACTTAAGGCCTTACTTTTAGCCGACGCTTATAAGTAGAGTAATTAAAATAGAGTAGAAAATTAAGGAAAGTAATATCCTCTACCCTATCTAGGCGGCGCTTATATTTCTTATAGTTAGATAATCCGTATCTTTTTAGTTGCCTATTATTAAGCTTATATATAGCGCTTTAATCGTCCTTTTAATAGTAGTTTAAAGTTACTATATTCCTAGAGCCTTTATAAAGGGGAATATTAAAAAGTAGATAGTATACCTTCTGCGTTAACTAGTTGCGTTTAGTAATAAGCTTATTTATAAACCTTACTACTACTAAACTAAAGGCATAAAGGCTATTAGCGTGCGGCTATACTAATTAGAGTAGCTCTTAGTAGGAAGTTAACTTCTTCTTTTTCTTATTATAATATTTGCCTATATAGTTAACTATTACTAATACGCTTATAGCGGATAACGTATTAATATTCGCCATCTACGCTAATATTATGGCTGTATTATAACTATTAAGAAGCTTATTATTACGCTATAGATAAAACGTTTAGTAATATAGATTTTAATCTTTTAATATAGCGGCCTTATTACGGAAAGAGCGTAGAAAATAGAAGCAGCACTCCTTTACTCTAGTAGAGCCTTTCTTTAATCTTAAGTAGTAAGATTTAGTGTAATTACGGTGCCGTTAAAATTAATTAAGGTAGGTAGTAAAAAGCTTACTGCTATTAAGCTGTTCTTTATAGCTAAGAGTAGAAGAATATTAGAGATTAGGAGGCCTAGATTAATTAGGATTTATTATAAATATAAAAGTAGTCTAATACTTAGTAAAAGCCGCCCTTAATTTACTAGCTAATGGATCTAGCCTTAGGGCTGTTAAACTCTATAAGAAGCTATATATATAGCCGCTACCTTATACTTATTACTTATATTAGCACTAGAAGTTAGTGCTATTAAATAGACCTATAAGTACGTGCTTCCTAAATAGATTAAAGCGGCGATATAGCTAGTAAGCAGTAATATGCGGATTATTATTAAGATTTTAAGAAGTAATTTAGTAGTGCTAAGCCTTATTAATAGCCTTATATTTGTTAAATAGAGGTATATAAGAGTGTAGATTATACTAATATAGATTAGTAGCGCTAAGTATAAAAAATAGAGACCTACTCTTAATATTCTTAGTATAAGCTATAAACTTATTTCTTTTCTACCTCTAGTAAGGTCTAGTGCCCTTAAGGTTCTATATATACTATATAATCTTATTTAGTAACTAGCTACCCCTATTACTATTTATAAGATTACTAAGCTTATTTAAAGATAGACTATTCTTATCTAATTAGCCGTAAAGGAAGTGGGTGGCATTAAGGGCTTACTTTTTTATAATTTAATTAAATATATAGTAGCGAAATAAGGGGTGGCGGCTAAACCGACCGTCCTAATACTTAAGCATATGCTTGGCGTACGCAGCTAGGGTAACCGTACAGCTTCGTAGTATGTTAAAATCGGCTTTACTATAAGGAAACAGAGTAGGAAAGGCGCTACGCATAATAAAACTAGCTAATTACTTAAAGAGAGGTGTCTGTCGTATAGTAGGAACCTCTAGGCCCGCTTATAGGTCTTATTAGTATTAAACCTTACAACCTAAAAGCTCTAATTTATTAAGGTTAGGTATTAGATTAGGAACTAAAGTATCCAATACGTTGTTATTAAATTTACCGTTTAGTATATTACTGCTAAGCCTAGTAGGTAGAGGATTAATAGCAGGAGGACGTTATATAGGAGTAGTAGGGTAAGCTATTAGGCCACTAGAATTAGACTTTAACTTATTAATATAAGATAGCTAATCTAATATAGAGCCATTTTTAGGTAAGCTGGTAAGCTAGGTGCTATATATTTTAACATCGTAATAATTAGGATAATTGACCTTTAGAAAGTAAAGCCACTATATTATAGCAAAGCGCCTTATAGTATACCGCTTAGTAAACTACTAACTTAGGTATTCGCCACCCTCTACTATTATAGGCCTTACGACTAGTATATCGAGTTTAGTAGGTAGCCGTAGTAGCTGCCTTTAAGTCTTTAGTATATTCTGGCTAAAGTAGTAAACGTAGCTAGTATAGCGATGTTACTAGCCGCGTACACGCACGACTTATAGATGAACGTATACGCGCGTAATTAAAAGCTCCTCTAACTATAGTAAGTATAGGTAGGAAGCCAGGGATAGGCCCTAGATTAAGCCCATTACTTTTACTAAATAGGAAAGAAAGGGTTAGATCTTTAAGGCTATTGGCGTCCTTAATGCAAGCTTTATATATACCTATATTGTTACCCTCTATAGCTAGGCCTATTTAGAACTATCGCTCTTTATAACAACTGTATATCTCTATATATTTAGTCTATAGTATACTTCTAAACTTCTTAATTTGCTCCCAATCGACAGCTAAAATAGGTAGTAGTGTAGCCGTAGTTAGAGCTTACTGCGAGGGAGCTTACCGTAAGGGAGCTTACCATAAGGGAGCTTGCTATAAGAAAGGTAGTATTAGTAATAGGGTAGGTATTAGAGGTAGAGTAGGTATTAGAGGTAGAGTAGGTATTAGAGGTAGAGTAGGTATTAGAGGTAGAGTAGGTATTAGAGGTAGAGTAGGTATTAAAGGTAGAGTAAGTATTAGAGGTAAAGTAGGTATTAAAGGTAGAGTAAGTATTAAAGGTAAAGTAGGTATTAGAGGTAAAGTAAGTATTAGAGGTAGAGTAGGTATTAAAGGTAAAGTAGGTATTAAAGGTAGAGTAGGTATTAAAGGTAGAGTAGGTATTAAAGGTAGAGTAGGTATTAACGGTAAAGTAGGTATAGGGGCTAGTTCTAATAAGGACGCATTTAGGCTATCTAGAGTGCCTCTTTTACTATATGGAGCTTTATCTATAGTATATAGCGGAGGAGTAGGCAAGTAAGCTTTACCCCGCCGATTAAGAATGTAATACTCCCATTATATTACCCTAATTGTCTTCTATTGTTAAGCCATTTTAGGGGTATTTTAACTATTCTAGCCGCGAGGCAGGAAGGCGTCCTTAGTATTATTTTTAGGTAGAGTAGTTTACTAGTGCCTTATAGGATAATTCTTAGTAGCAGAACCTAACTCTATAAGAGCTTTCCGCTTATTTAAACTATATTTAGAGGCCTAGAAAAGTAAGTAGAAGTAGAAGTAATATATAGGGAAAACGCGCCTTTAACCGATATAACTGGCATAGCTTTAAAATCTTCTTTAAAGGGCCGTCTTTGATAAACTTAAGGCGGGGCTTATAGATATGGCACTTGCTGCACTTAATTACAGTAGGATCTACCATATTTATAATATATATAGTGGTATTAATAGAGGTGTTAACAAAAAGGAAGGCGATATTTTGATGTTTGTTACGTGGATTCTGCCATAACTTACCGCGCGCAACTTTTTTTCTAACTAATAAGAAGCTGGCTTTCTAACCAATCAGAAGCTGGCTTGGCGGAGGTTTGAAATCCAGGACCCGAATATATAGACCACTCGTACCTCGGGTCAATAATAACATGCGGATCGTTGGTACCCCCCAACGAAATTTTTGACCCGAGTCTATAATTAATAAGCCGATTCATTAACCTAAAGCTTTAATTTAAAGCCTTATTGTCTAGAGCTTAATTAACATATACTAGTAGGTATGGATTTGTTTCGTAAATCCTATACCTCCGTCGTGCTTCGCAGTAGGGGGTAAGCTTTGGGCAGAGCCTTGTGCAGAGCTTTAATAGAGCCTTGTGTAGAGCCTCGTGCGGAGCTTCGTGCAGAGCCTTGCGTAGAGCCACGTGCAGACGTGCAGGTGTGCAGCCGTTTGTTCTGGCGATTAATTGCAGAGACATTTGTAGAGACGATTGTATAGGCAATTGTATGGGCGTTTGATTGATCGTTCGTACGGGCGTTCTTGTGGGCGATTGATTGATTGATCAATTATATGAACGTTTGTAGAGCCGTGCGTAAAGCCGTGCGTAGAGCCGTGCGTAGAGTCATTCGTAGAGCCGTTCGTAGAGACGTTCGTACGGGCGTTTAGTCGATTGATTGATTGATCGTATAGACGTTTGTATAGGCAATTGATCGATTAATCGACTAATTATATGGGCGTTCGTACGGGCGATCGTGCAGACGTTCGTAGAGCCGTTTATAGAGCCGTTCGTACAGACGATTATAGAGCCTTCCTAGTATATCAGTGCTGCGTGTTAGTAGAGCTTTGGAGCTCCGTATAGGGCTTCGAGTAAAGCTTCGAGCAGAGCTTCGAGCAGGGCTTCGAGCAGAGCTTCAAAGGGGAAACCCCCTTAGACCCCCCTGCGCATAGCGTGCTCCATTTACTGCGTGGCCAGTACACTAGGTGGGCAGAGGTGCTGCAAAGCCTTTGGCAGAGCCTTTGGTAGAGCTTTTAGTAGAGCTTTCGCAGAGCTTCGTACGGAGCTTCGCGCAGAGCGTTTGTAGAGCTCAATGTTTTGAAGTTCGTCACGTGGATTCTGCCACAACTTACCGCGCGCAACTTTTTTTCTAACCAACCAGAAGCTAGCTTGGCGGGTTTTTCTAACCAATCAAAAGCTAGATTAACCTGTTATATAAGCAGCTTATGATTGGATTATCGTCTGAGACTAAGATAAAAACACGTTGGACTTATTTAAACTTATGTAATCTACACGTAATGCAATAAGCACGTGATGATAACGTCTGGGAACGAGGCAAAATTTAAACACACGACAGCAGAGAGAGAGGGCTGTGGAGAAATTTAGGGTCATCGCGTATATCGCATCAAGGAACTCTGGGATTGTGTTCTGCATAAATAAGGCGCACCTGCGTTTTGACCCGGTTCAGCTTCCTAAGCTCTCATTTTTCGATTGTTTGCTGAAGAAAATCAAGAACTCATTTGTCTCATTTTGGTGTATCTGCCCCCTAACACGCTTTGTCGCGCAATTTCCTCGCCAACACTTTGCGAACTCCCGTTAAATAAGATCGATAGGTAATCGACAGTGCACGGGGAGGCTTCATCTCTAGTCGTTTGGAATGGACCCCTTCATAAGGCCTACCAACCAGCAAGGCACAAAGCCTTTGACGTCCACAATACCAACTCTGTTAGATGAGCGCTCACACCAATGGGTTCTAGCAAGGGGCATGGACCGACCGCCGGACAACCCTCTACAGTCGTATAATCCGCAACCATGGTCTGACTCACTTTATCAAGGCGATAGCTCCACCGGGGCACGTCTCCATCCATTCCAGTCCTCCAATAGTGGATATCAACCCGATGCCTATTATTCACGACCATCGAATCCCCGTTTTCCTGGGCAACTCTCGATGGAAGGCTCTTCGCTCCAGTTTCCTATCGATCTGAGCGGTAACTCGATGGTGAATCCACAGAACCAAAGTCTCCCGCCCTTAATGCTAGGAGCCACACAGTCTAGGAAGGGAAAGAGAAACATCTATAGCAAGAAAGAATGGGATCTACAACTTCCAAGAATCAGGCAATTGTATATGGAAGACGACCTGACACTCGATGCAACCATGGCAAGGATGACAGCGGAGCACAACTTCTCCCCTTCGTAAGTCAATTTAAACTTATCTAATACTTCCTACGCTGACTCGTGTCTAGAGAGCGGGCATACAAAAACAAATTCGAGGAACTTGGCTGGCGGAAGAAGCTTCCACTCGCAACAGCGCAGTTTATCGTTAACAAACAACAAGAGAGACGGGGAATGCTGACGGACTTCATATTATACGATAATCCTATCTCACTTGAGAAGGCAGAAGAGACGATCCGAAGGGGTAAAGGTGGAGGAAATATCTCCCCGGGAAATGGTAGACTTGCCTCCTATTTTTCAGTGAGGGAATGCTAAGTATTCCAGCACTCATGCAAACGCCCACTGGTCTAAAGTACCACACGCCACCCGGACATACGGCCAAAGATCCGACCCCTGACCTCTCGAACCCCATTCACCCCCGATTATGGACGCCACTATCTGACGTGCGAACCCCCTTTCCGAGCTACCTTCCGTTAGTGTGGCGGGGAAATAGATTTGACGATGTTGCAGCAATGTCTCGAGAAGCAAAAGAGTGCGAGCAATTGGGAAATATGGAGACAGCGGAAAGAAAATACCGTGAAGCCCTGTCTGGTTATGAACGCCTATTGTCTCCCACGCATCATGACACACTGGAGCTAGGGTATCAGCTTGCAGGATTTTATGCCAAGCAAAATCGGATGCTGCAAGCTGATGAAGTGCTCGATTGGATGAACCGAAAGGTAGTAGGGCATTGGGGTTTGACTAACGAGAGCTCGATTGCGCACTTTCTCCGCATCACGAACCTGTACAGAAGTTGGTCTCGGGAAGAAGACGCAACAATCCTGATGCATCGGTTGGTTGAAGCGTCAAAATATTCGATATCGGATTCACTTGAGTCTTCAAAGCTGCAAGATGCTCCACCGTCCATCCAGAGTATGCTCAAAGGACGACATGATGCAATTCCAATTCTAGAGAGCGCTGAAGACAATGACGTGGCCAATGCCGACCAACGATTAAGACTTGCTAAAGCACAGTTGACCAACAGTCCCTCGGAAGTCAAGGGCTTGGCTCTCGATCTGATGAAGCGGTGTGAGCAAAATCTTCCAGGTCTAAGTGTTCAGCTGCTCAAGGCGGCGTGCGTTCTTGTAAAAGCAGCTCAAGCTGCAGACGACGAGGAACAGACCCAGGAAGTACTTAGCAATGCAGCAGAAGCATGTTTTACCGTTCTACAGCACCGGGAGGAAAATAAAAGAGCTGTTCTGGAAGCTGCAATTGAGATTGTAGATCTTCATGTTGAAACTGAAGACGCGGAATCTGAACAGAGTGCAGAACAGATACTGGAGTTGATTTCCACCCAAGCAGAGCGTGTATTTGGAGTAGATGGCAGGGAAACAGTGTTCATACTGATTCAAATCGGCCTCATGTACCAGTCAAATGGGAGGTGGAACAAAGCAAAGGCCTGGTTTGAGCAAGCTATGTCAGCGTCAATGACGCAATTTTGTTGCCATCACCCATTGACTAGAATATTGGAAACGGCTCTGGAGGAGAAATATCTTTCAGACCAGCTCGTCATGACGCCAGACATGGCATTGCTATCAAAATGCCCATGTAGCTAGCTTAAACGGGAAGGTTTCAGACTGTCAATGTGAGAGCATGTGGCGGAATCTAAGCAAATTACCTCAGCAAGCTCAGACCATAGAATCAATTAGCGGACATACGTATATCCGCAAGCGGATATCGCTAACCCTTTTTGTCAAAAGGTTGATTCTATGGTCTGAGGGACTTTCGCAAGGTTTATTAGGCGATCCGACTTATTTTGTATATAGAGTAGTTACCTTTTTTAACGAAATTGATCTACACCCCCACAACAGATATTATCTCAGAAATACCATTAAATTGATCCGCAGAAGTAGCTCTATAATCGATGAATATATCTACCTCATTAGCCCCCGCGATGTCAAGCGGAAAGCGCCACCAACGGGCGATTCGCTTGCTTAGGCTCTGCACGAAGCTCTGTATACGGAGGCTCTGCACAACGGCTCTGCGTACAACGGTTTTGCGTACGACGGCTCTACTACGGAGACTCTATATAAAAGCTTTGTGCAGAGCTTTGTGTAGAGCTTTGTGTAAGGCTTCGTGCAGAGCCTCCGTACGTAGAGCTTCGTGCAGAGCTTCTATACGCGGAGCCTCTGTACAGCCTACCCAAACAATAACTACCTAAGGTTCTTTAGGGTAGCTGTTACGGATTTATATAGGTTTTATATATATTAGCTAGCGTTTAATAAAGTTATATATATTGCCGGAATTGCTAATAACGCTTTTTTTTATTTAACGAAAATGATCACAAGACGTAAAAATATTCTAAAAGCCTAGATTCTGTTGTATAATTGATGAACTTTTAGTAGTATTTTAAGCCGTTATGGTTGAGCAATTTAACTACGAGTATAGGAAAAATTATGGATATCGCCGGAATGCTTATAAGTGTTACGAAACACGCTCAGACGTGATTCTGGTGGTTTTGCACAAACGTAGTTAGTCAGCTTGCGGACCGATTGAAAATCCGCAACAACAGAATCACGTCTGAGCCTGCTGAGGTAACTAATCAAATACTTCTACGGATAAAATATTTCAACGCGTCCAATCATGAAGACTGTTGGTGATTCTAAATCCAATCATGCGCACGCTAGATTTTCTTCCACTCCAACTCACAAGCCTATGTCAAGCTGAGCAAAATTGTGTAACGAAGCTTGGGCCAATGCCCCAAATATGAACATCCCGACTACGAAGCACAAGGTTATTAGAACATGTTGAATTTTGAGCGTGTATGCGATAATGAGCCTCTATTTTGGATTCCATTTCTAAATATCTATTCTTCGTCTTTTCCTTGGGTTTGCAGAGTCAAGTTCAGCGTTGGCTGATGCTTGCAAAGCCGCTCTTTCCTCATCGTTTTCCTCCGCTTGAGCCATGTCCTGTTCAAACATGTTCATAGCTTCTACCGCCTTTTTAAGATGAGACGGACCCAGTTCTATCTCTTCATCGATAGCCAATGCATGAGCCATTCGGACCGCATTTTTAATCATACGTCCATTGAATTGGTAGCTTGCAAGATCAGTTAATACTGAGTCATCCAGCCACTCGCAGTTGTCGGAGTCTCCAGCCTTTGCAATGAAGGTCTGCCATAGCTCGCGGCGAGTTGTAATTGATAAGGGCTGGTATTTGATACCCAAATGAATCCGTGACTTGAAAGCGGAATCTAGTGTAGTGACGCGGTTTGTAGTCAGGATTAACACCCCACTATAGTATTCTAAAGTCCGAAGAAAAACTGGAATTATCAATCAGTAACTTGCATTCTAGAGGGGTAGCAAGATCATACCGGATACAACCGCATTTCGTTTCATATGGGAGAAACTTCGCTGTTCGAGGAACACGTCGGCCTCATCAATAAGCAAGACAGCATTCCAGTGTGAGGTAAGGGCAAGCACGTCTGTCAGTCGTTTCTCAGTGGTAGAAGGTTCGTTAGTGAAGTCCGCTGCAGTGATGGCGTACAAGGGGCGTTTTGCATGTTCGGCGACACTTTCTGTGGTTCTGATCAATTCCACTAGCCATAAACAAGAACCTTATATCTAATTACCTGCTGTGAGTGTTTTACCAACACCAGGAGTTCCATGAAGAAGGATGGCCATTCCTTTGCCTTTGCCCTTAATAATATCATCAAAGCCGAGTTTTCCCTTCTCATGGGCTGTAACAAGTGCCTTCACCATGTCCTTTTGTAATTTAGGGAGGATGAGCTGCCCGAACGCGTCTTCGTTATACCGTATGTCATGCACCATTTCAATCTTGAAGAAGCCCCACTGCTTACTGCTGAGTGAGAAGCCCATGACTTCATGAGAAGCCAATTTTACTTCTTCCTCGGGTATGTTCTCATGTTCACCTTTCTCAATTTCATATTTAGGCTTGGTGGATAGTAGATAGCCGCAGCTTTCGGGTCGCATGAGAGAGAATTGATGGCCATCAATCATCACCCGCCCTTTAATCTATCCCAGGATTAGCAATAACTATAATGTACGTAAGGTTCGGATTACCATCTTGGAAACTGAATTGCGATGTTCATATTCCTCGTTGACTTCGTCATCGACCATGGTCGCCATTCCATGATATTCGCAGTGATGAATGCCGCTGGAAAGCATTACGAATCTTTTACCTCTGGCCAGAGTAGACTTCATAATAGGGTCCCTCTCAGTCTGTTGAAGATACCTCAGAGGGATGATTGGAAGATCCTTCAGACGGGTGAATCCTATGCAACGGTTCTCTGAGATTGAAGAAGTAGAATCCTGATATCCAAACGAGTCTCCATTACAATCCAGAGATTGCAAAGTTAGGGTGAAGAGTCCCGATCCATACAGCCAGTGACTAGAGAACGATGTTCTCACCAAGCGATAGACACAGTGGATGTCACGGATCTTCCTGACCACAAGATCCCCAGGACAAAAGGCCATCCAAAGATTGCGGAAATCCAACCGAGGGTCCGCATTTTCAGACTCAACATTGTATTTGAAGATTTGCATCTCATAGTCAAGTTCTTTGTACAGATGTTGCAGGGCGAGATCAATGTGGCGGGCGGCTACATCGTCGTCCAGTGTTTTTCCGTACTCTCGAAGCTGTTTATGATAATGAAACATACATTGCTTAAAGTCCCGGGTAACTAGTTTCTCGGAACTCAAGTTCATACCTGGGTAATTCGACTTAACCACCTGTTGGAGCGCTTTCTTAATGTGTGGTGATCGAATTTCCGTCTCTACATACTCTAGACTTCCGTCCTTGTCGTAAAACCTCGTTAGAACAAGCGCCGAGCTCTGATTCTCAGAGTCGGTTAGCGCATCAAATGTTCGCTTCGTGCCAGCATTGAGGTAAATTCGATCGCCTTTGGCATTGATTCGTGCATCGCGAAATGTCACCTCGCATTTGGAACCTTGCTCTTCCTTGTCCGGTGGAACGTTCCCCTGACTGGCGCTGAATGGATCCTTGAAAAGTTCAGATATTGGGGGAAGAGTAAGTTGGGATGCTGCCGCCATTGGTAATGTGATGGAAAGAGGGTTTGCTGGTGGTACTCGAGCTGTGATGAGAACATGAAGTCCCGGGCGACATCTTCCAAAGCACGGGACACCTGAGAAATTTGGAAATTTTTTTGGAAAAAAGCGATCTTCAAGCCATTTCCACACTAAATATCACGCTAACGTGAGCATAGGGCGGTAAGGGAGATTCCGACCTTGCTTCGGGCGCATGAAGTAAAATCTTCACCGGAAATTGAGATGGTACACATGGTGTGTTGGCACGCTGCCAGCCAGTCAAACCTGCTGCAAGTCAAAGCCATGGCTTACGACCTCCTCGAAGGTGCATTTGTTTCGTTTCAAATCGCGAATATCTTGAGCCGTTCCCGCCCAATTGATATTGTGAAGCAAGAAGGCAAATCAACAATTAAGTTGCCTTCTCCTTGGAATACTCCCGCGTTCTCCGAGTTACAAGAGGGGGCCCTGAACAGTAATATGCCCGTGCACGCACTAGCACTCGCAGCTTCGGGAAAGTTCTCTTTTTACGCACTGAATGTATATAATCTCCAATCTAGGAATGATGAAAATAGAGACGACCATACAAATTCTAGTGAGCTCTGTAATATACTTAAACTAGGGAAAGTAGGTGTTTTACTTACAAATTAGTAATGGATCACTAGAACCTCATATGCACGGGCGTATGAGCCGTTCAGGGTCTCCTTTTGTAAACGGTGCGCAATTTTGAATTAGCAATGGCAGGGTGTTTCGGAAGCGCCCAACGCAAAGGGAAAAATTCGCGCATCAAACTGAGACACAGCTCGCAAAGGAAGGGCATTCGACACAACAGCCCTACCCCCAAGAACCAGTACGAATTTCGAGCTCAGGCGCCATCCATCTGGCATCTAGGCCCGGCCAAGATATCCGAGTCAGCGGTGTACACTTCGAAGCACGGTGTCAACATTCATCGTTGCAGTGAAATGAAAGTTTGGAGTGTATGAAACAGAAGTTCAAGGAAGTGAATTGGCGAGATCTTAGATCCCTTGTCGAAGTAGATAGTCGAAATAGAAATAGGAAACTCTAGAGGCTGTTTATTCAAGTTCTCGAGCTTACATCCGGTGATGTTTGGAAGCGATAGAAGCTGCTGCGGCTCACGCTAAGAAGCGGACTAGTCGGGGCAGCCATGCAACCCGCAAGAACCATAGTTTTCAAAGAACATCGCGAAATTCCAGCTTCTGATTCTAATCGCATCAGGATTAATCCGTTAATCCGAGAGAAGTTCGGAAGCAGACCAGTGATGCTCAGAAGCGACACGATAGCTGTGCAAGTCGTTGTGAAAGAGTCGCAGAGCGGGCTGAACGCTTCATACGCTGAGAAGCAACTTTCCCACAACACACTCCCGATATTGACAGAAGCGGACCCAAGGGGACGAGCAAGATGGCACCGGATGGTCCTGGGTCTTGTATTGTTGTATTGGTCGCTCTTGGTTAGTCTCTCCTGTTCTGTTGGGACGTCTCTCAAAAATAATGCTTCACCCCCTCAGTCCTTATTAGACTAACAGTCCTTTTCCATATGCATAGCCTGTGCAGCGCAAGCCGTACAGTCTGGACAGCCATCAAATGTGGACCAATGGTCGAGAGGAGACATCGTAGAGTTAGTGTCTTTGTTGGTGGGAATCCCGGCCGGGCTAGTAGCGGTCGTAATGCTCGCAATGTATGTTAGGAGATTTCGGCTACGCAAGCATGGTGAGGAATTTGTTTTCTTGTTCTTTTAATCTCTTCTCCCGAGGAATATCTTCGAGCTCAGCGATGAGTTTGCCGGCCGGAATACTAGGTGGATTAGCCCTAAGCATTGGGGTTCTTATTCTTTGCAAGCACTTCTATTATCATACTTGATGGAAGCCTCGAAGACAAGGAGTCGAAGAAATGTCTCTACTATTCACTGTTAACAGAATTGACTGGGCTGACGGTCATTCCTAGTAACGGGCGATCTCAATCGTGCCGAAGCAAATATTCTAGGCAATACGAACGGATTACAAGGTAAATCAATGACCCTAACGAGATATGCCTACCACTGAACACGTACGATAGGCACTGGGTTGATCGATGAAATGAGTGAGAGGCCTGGCATTGAGTCCCCCGCTGTGGAATATCCTAGACCAGCTTTCTTAACCGCACCCTGTAAAGGGGCTCAATCCCAGCCATCTCGGCTTCAGCGCTGGCGGGCTCGCGAAAGAGAGGTTGCTGAGACCTCAATAGGCAGTTCATCGAGGCGAACACAGATCCACGATAGGGAAATCGAATCTCGAAATGATGATCCTGTCGGGATTTTCCAAGATGAGGTGGATGCGCAGATTGAGCAAGAGCGTAAGAAGTGGGCCGAGGAACTAGAATTGGGCCAGGCGTCGAGATCTGTTTAGGGAGTTGGCAATTATATGGTGGTGTAGGGATATTACGACTGTTGAGCCATCGAATGTTCGTGCTATGGCTCCATGATGGACAATTAATTGCAATGGGGAAACTTGGGCGCTCAGCGTGATCTTGGCTCACACTGGGCTGGAAAGAACGTCGAAAATCGGGCGACGGTGGGATCCTCATGTAACTACGCGTTCAATAGGCAGATAAAAGGGATAGTTTTGTTTAAATCGAAGATATTTCGGATATAGAAGGGAAGTGAGGGAAAAGATGTGCGTCGGAAAAGTGATCGAACAAGGGTGATCGAACAAGGGCGACCGACAAGTATTTAGCAACAGGGCTGAGGGCGAATGGAAGCCCATGCTACCACATCTTCACAGCCAAGGCGCTAAATCAGTGCACTTCCACTGCACCTCAGCAGCCCCTCTTCCTGACCAATAAATGTCATGACGCCCTGCAACGGCACCTTCGCAAGTATTTGTGCACCTTTGAAAGGCACCTTTTTGTGGACATGAACATATGAGGGAGCCAATCAGAATTCTCTGCACTTTTGCGGGACTTTTACAACACCCCAAAATCCTTGTGGCACACATGCGGCGCCCAAAGGCACTTTTGTCGTCCCACTTGCAAAGGTGCATTTGTGTTGACGGGTCCACCCGGGCTGGATGTGTGCGCTGTGCTAGGTGCAGATGGCGCATCCTATTCGTAGCGGTTTCAGCATGGGCAGGGCAGCCAAGAACGGTCACCTCGTTGTAGCCTGACTTGCCCAGACACGTCTGTGCACCCTTGCAGCCGAGTGCATTGCCTCAAACAAAAGTTCAGTTAAGTGCACGTCCTCCGCCAACGCATCGGCCAATCCAGTCATTCGATGTGAGTCACTATCGTGGGACAGAATCTTTGTACCTCTTAGATGATTGGTTTTTTCGCAAACTCGGGTCCGCCCGGTCCGCCTCAAAGCAAATACGCGCTTTGAATATTCCCACAGAGAGGAGTGGTCTCGAGTTCCGCAATCCAGAGATGAAATATTGGAGGGGTTTCCGAGGTTGTCTTCGGAACTCTCTTGCCATCACAAGAGATCCAAGTTTGGAGAATTCAATTGCCAAAATTATCACGGTAACACGTAAGAGAGCCGTCGCGGCCATCTTTCCGCCTGCTTGAGTTCTCTACGGATTTATTACGATCCGACGAGACACCTGCAGGAGTGGCCAGTAGCAATAGTTTCCTCGACATGGTAATCAGCCTTCCGGCAATTAAGTAGGCCATAACGTAACAGCCACCCCAATGAGCCAGCCACCCGATCGAGCCACCACTCGGGCCCAACTCTCGTATGCACGGACTCTCACACAAATTGGTCAATTTATTAAGGCCACTACTACACCCTCCTGTCAATTCTGGTTGTTAGCGCAGCCACATCTGCACGGCCTTGCTTTCCCTTAAACAGCAAAAATACCAAAACTTCCCCTACAAAAAGGCCGTGCAGACGTGGCTGCGTTAACAACCGGAATTGACAGGAGGGTGTACACCACCCTGGCGCATCTCGCTGTAAGTGCCTTATTAGCGCCGCTGATCATTCGGAGAACGCCGTCTGTTTTACTAGGTTAAATGGGGTTAGTCTCCGACGGATCAGCACGCTTAGAAAGACGCCCATATCAAAATCAAATGAAGCTTTTCAAATCAAGCGATTGTAAGGGATTTTGCCTATATACTAATTTCTATAGAGGAGCAATTAAGCAATCGTCAAATTGCCAAACGAGTGTTTAATTCCTTCCTTCGAGTTCTCACCTAAATCTACCACTTAGTTATGCCCCCTTTGGCTGCAATTACGTCGCGTACGCGTTGCCTTATAGATACGATAAGTCGGTATAGATCTTCTTCCGTAATCTTGTCCCACTCCTCCTAAATTACCTGTTACATCTACTCCTCCGTACAAGGCTTATTGCGGCGCTAGGTAATTTATTTCTTCATTATCTTCTAAAGAGCTTTAATTGGGCTAAGATTAGGGCTATTTAGGGGCCAATTAAGCAGTTAGATTTAGTCAGCCGCGAATCTAGCTATGGTAGATTGAGCTTTATATGCGGGTGCGCCGTCCATTTATACAATAGATGGGGTAGGATTGAATGACTGGGGGGCGTTAATATATATATAATACTCCCTATTGTAGTATTCGTAGAAGTTCTTTAGGCTTAGGTAGATATGATCTTGGAAGCCTTAAGCCGTAATATTACCCCATTTCTGCTTATTCTAAAAGACTAGAGGCCCTTTCTTAACACCCGCAAAGCAAGCCCAAATCATTATATAAGGTATATTGTGGAGTCTCGGCCAAAGGCAGTAGGGGTAAAATTATTTGTAAGGCCGTCGAGCTACAAAGATACGCTAGTGGCCACCACGGTGCATTATAGATTCGTCTGTCCATATAATCTTAAACCAGTCTTTAATTATCTACGAGCTTACCCGGTGGGCGAATGCGAGTTGCTCTTAGCACTACCTTTAGGTTAGCCACGGCTTTAGGTAAGCGACACATCACCGGAAGCCTTCCTTTTTTAGCAATCGCCCAATTATAGAGTCAGAAGCGTAGAGTCCTGTTTTAGTAAAGAGCTTAGCGTAGGTGGCAGTACGCGCCCAATCATGAGATTTAATAAAGTCGACTAAGCGTTGGCGCGTAGGCGTGTCGTACCTAAGGCAATTTCTAAAGCCACCACGTCGCGGAGTTGATGGCTCGTTATAGATGGCGTGTACGGTTAATAGAGGCTCTTATAAAGTAGTCGCGATAGTAGTAAAAGGCATAGAGAGAACGTTTCGGAAGGCCTTAATTGCGTATTGTATTTTATACGGTACGGAGCCACGCTAGCAAAGATCGCTCGCCCGTGCAATTACGCTCTGCCGATACTTATTAATATAGCGGTAGTGTTACTTAATCCTCTAGTCTTCGTGCCGTAACTCTCTCTGGGCTTCGTGTAAGGTATCCTAAACAATTTAATTACGAGCTCGGCGCTCCCGGCGATTAGGCACTAAAGAAGGAGATGCCTAAGGAGAGGGAGAAAACGGTGCTGTAGATGCATCTAGTGACGCCGTATTAGGTATTGTAGTTGCATCAAAAGCAGGTCTAGTAGAGGCCTAAAAAGGCGAAATTAAACGGAAGACAATATCAGAAAAGCTAGGTAGAGCTCTTTAATTTAGGTAAATATTGCGTTCGGTATATAAGGGAGGAAGGGTAAGAGAATATGCAGGGGGAGGGGTACTTAGGGGTCGATTTTCGTCCAAATTCTCGTTGGAGGCCATATCTAAAGAAGCGTATATAGATCAGTGTTGGAAATGATTGATTTTGGTGTAAAAAGGGCTGATTTTAATAAGAGCAATATACTGTCCTTTTATATAACCTTAAGCTCGCCATACCTGCCAAAAGTCGTCCCCTAAGTCATCCCCTAAGTCGTCCCCCAAGTCGTCCCTCTGACCCAATTGCTCACCCAACCGCTCACTACCACCGTCACCACCTCTCTATTTTGTTATGACCTCTACTATTACGGATAAGGCCGCTCAAAGAGGCGTATGAGTCTTTCTATATGAAGAAACGCGTTGAGTATTGTGAATATTAGTTAGTAATATAAAATCAAGAAGAGCCTTATCACGGCCGTACCAGGAGAGCACCTAATTGTAGAGCTGAAGAAAATGAGTCGGAGGCGTCGCGGTCGCATCACGAGTTGAGGTTGTTCGGATATTTCCATTTGATATCGGCGATCGATCTACATACGGCTAGTAGGAGGCTTAATCGACACGCACTTACAAGGGGGTAACATGAGCGGGCCAGCAGCCCTCCCTGCAAGCGCTTCCTGCTAGTGCTTATATTGCCACATTGCCACATTAAAAACAGTGCTTATTTAGTATTTTGTAGGACCTCCATCTGCAGTAATTACAGCAAGGCAGCGCTCCCTTATATTGCCAGTATACTTCTTAAAGTCTTCGGGTTTGAGCTTCTCCCATTCCTCCTCTGCGTACCTCCTAACCTCCTCTTTAGTTATAGGAAATCTACGTTATATTCTCCCCTTTAATAGCCTCTAAATATTCTTAATCGGGTTTAAATCTGGAGAATTTGCCGGCCATTCTATTATAACCATGCCATTCTGCTCCTAGGCTAGGCGGGTTGCTTTTGCTGAGTGAATTAAGGCATTATCCTCTACAAGAATAGGCTGGTGTCGTAGTGTTTGCCATAAACTCCCATACAAAAGCCTTGATATTAGGGCATATATATATACGATATACGTCGCTATTTATTGTCTTTTTTGTGTAGCTAAGCTTAATTAACTAGTCCTTTTCGAAAACAACTAAAGGCCCCTTATTCCCATGGGAGATGCTACTATAAATTATCCAGCTTGAGTAGCCCCTAAATTTAGGGACACAGCAATCAATATCATACTTCTCCTTAGCGCATCTAGTAATAAAGATTTGGCCACCACCGGTTTAAATGGACGCCTCATCAGTCTATATTACTGCTGCCCACATCTTAGGAGTCTATTTAAGGTGAGAGTATGCCTATTTTAGCCTGGCTTCTTGTTGTTTAGGTATAATAAGGGGCTTCTCTGTTGTAATACGGCGAAAATATCCCTTTTTTTTAAAGGCTTTATATAGAGATCGCTTGCAAGCAGAGACGCCCTTTAGGAATGTAATCTCTTTAAATGGCTTTTGCTGGTGGAAATGATTAAGCTTAGCACGCGCAATAAGGCGCTTTCTTGTTGGGGTATCGATATTTGGCTTTCTTCCTCTCTGCTTTTGAGGAGTCTAAGTGTAACCGACTACCGGACCTTGCATATTACCCTGTTTCACCTGCGTCAGCACTACCCTCGTATGTCTCGGATACGTTTGATATGAGTCATAGGTCTCGGAGTTAGGGGTCTACTTTCGTGTATATAT
>Ga0307515_10005938_pt1 | contig 24613 bp, 25 predicted proteins | sample 17_EM_MG_FD_194513 | JGI IMG/M metagenome (GOLD analysis project Ga0307515, IMG submission 194513) | Populus trichocarpa ectomycorrhiza microbial communities from riparian zone in the Pacific Northwest, United States - 17_EM | ecosystem: Host-associated > Plants > Roots > Unclassified | place... | reverse complement strand
AATTACAAGTTAACCAATGAATAGAGTCTCAGCTGCCGTCGCGCCTCCCACCAAATCGACCGCCTCCAAGTACTCCTCCAATCTCGCTCGATCATAGCCTGCAAGTGCATCTCCAAACTCGCTCGATCATGGCCTCCAAGTGTATCTCCAAACTCACACGATTACGGCCTCCAAGTGCATCTCCAAACTCGCTCGATCACGATCTCAGAGTGCATCTCTAAGTTCGCTCGATCACTGCCTCCAAGTGTATCTCCAAATACGCTCGATTATCACCTGCAAGTGCATCTCCAAACTCGCTCGATCGCGGCTTCGCAGAATATCTCTGAGTTTACTCGATCAAGTACATCTTCAAGGAGCGACGGCGGTTGTACGGAGATACAGGGGTAACGGAGGTGGACAGAGTGATGGGGGATATATATTCGGCAGACCCCGGAGTAGATAGACATCATCTCATTTCCATCTCCTCTTATCATACAACGAAAATTAACGCTCTATCTTTCCCAACTTTTGGTCTCACTCGCTCTGTTCAAGATCCACGCAATTGCGTGGATCCTCACAGCCGGGTAGTATCATATCTTCTCACCTTCCTACGCTCCTCGAGCTTAATGTAGAAGGAATGCGAGGAGAGATTTTCGCAGCGTCACCCATTGCATTGCAATCCCGATGCAAGCGTGTACCCAATGAACCCATTCCGACGTAAGGTCACATCTGGCAACAATGCCAGAGTGTTTGTTTAAAATAGGAGACCAACAGAGCGAGAAGAAACGGTGAAACGGCGATCGGAGGGCGATATGTGACGCGACGCGTGGTCTTGATGCTGGGCGCGGAGTGATCCGCCACCGGGGTGTCTCTGACGGCTCTGACGGAGCGCGTCCACCCTGACGGAGCCATTCCGCCCGGACGGAAATGTCTTTTGCTGATGAAATGCAAACCCAAAAATCGGTGCCGCTCGGTTGAGAATCATTTTCAGAATGGGGCAGTGACCATGTAGCTTGGTGTTTTGCCTATAAAGGCAGCCAATACAACAGATATGCGACATAGCGATTAAATCATGTTACAATTACCTTGCTTGCAAGACCAAACATCATTGGCGCACTGTTGACACTGTTTTTCATGATGAGGTACGGAGTGTGTCGCGATAGTTTTTGCCTATAAAGGCAGCCAATTCATCGATTATGAATAACCTTGACCAAATCAATCTTCAATTTCCAGACTTACATGACCTGAAGTTGTTGACTCTCCGTAGATGCTGATTGTTCTGTGGGCGGATCCGCACTATGCAACCCTTTGATTTGGCGTAGTCTATTATTCACATTGCTCTGGCAGCCTTTCTAGTGTTTTCATATACTTTCTCCTTGATTACTACATTGTTCTTCAATAATACATATGAATATATCCTTTAAAATATACAGTACAGTGTCCGCTGATTGTAGATAATAATACACTCCGAAATCCTGTTCCTTTCGCTCAACGCTAGTTATCGCTTGCAGGTTCGCTCAATAGGCCGCGCTCATCTTCAAAATGGATGTAAGCTGCATTTGCACACAGCAGATAGTGTACTTACCAGTGGCTGTTCCTTAATCAGTCAGCATGTCTGGATCAAAATCTGTATCGTGCTGGCTAGCCTGGGCATATGCATCATGAGTAAAAAATTCAGGGAGGAGATGTATGTCAATACACATATCCTGCCGGCAAATTGACGATTTCGGAACGTTGGGCTCTGGCATTGTCACTTGTTGGCACAGGTGGAGCACCATGCAGAGGTGACGTCAGCTCTGGAGTTGGCTGTCCGCCTCGGTCGGGTTGAAGTGCACCCGTTCCTTCGTGTCTCCCGCATGTCTGTGGATTCCTTGCGCTGCCATCTCAGCAAGGAACGCATCTGGCTGGGTGATTTTGAGGAATCAGTGCTGTGTGTCATTCTATCGCAGCCTTCACCTTTCTATGACCAGGAAACTCAACTCCCTGCTGTTTCTCTTCTCGCACTTCAGCGCGAGGTTTCTTTATCAGATATTGCGTTTCCTCCTCTACGGAGCGCGAATACCCTCCTTGGCCATTCTGGCCATATTCAAAGCCAGGCACATGTCGGACTGTTCCAGCTGTAACCGACCTCCTTGCCTTGCCCTAGTAGCAGGCATGTTGAAAACTGAGAAGAAATTAGTTGCTGCTGCTAACAATGAGGTTTAGCTAGTACCTGAACCATATACGCTTCCATAGTCTCCTCCAAGGTGATTGAAGCCTGTTGCATGCTGCTTCATATTCTTGCTGCTTCCTGTCTTTCGGACGATTTTTAAATGTGCATCCTGGGTCATATTTTTGGTGGCTGCTTTGGCAGCGTTGTGGTGGACCAACTGTTGTCTGCATTCTTGTTGTGTGCTCATGAGTGACATATTGGATGAAGCACCCATTGATAGGCTCGATTTGGATCCGCTGTTACCTGGCTGAGGTGTTTGTGTAGCCGTGATTTGGTAGTGTGGAATAGGAGAGGAAGATGATATCGAAAAGAAGTTGGAAGTCCTGAGGAATATATTGTTAGCTGCATGTCAGAATGTAATGAATTGCAGCCAACTTGTACATTATACTCAAGATGAATCCTGTTGGGTATGGATACAAGTTGCAGGGGTTTCCCACTGTCCCGTGATTTCCAATCAGTCATTCCCATGTTGTTTGTGTGTTAACTGGGATAAATTGAGGTTTACGACAGCCGAAATCTCATGATTGTGGAATATTAATAGGACCTTCTTTGAGGGAAATCAACTCTGCTGATGTTTGTCTCAAAAAATCCCTGGTATATTGCATGAAACTGACGCTGAACATCATGTCATGTTTTATGATTAGTCTAACTATTCACATTTTATTGACAGTTAAAAGGCAAAGTTTGCTGTGTTCAAGATGATTAAACGTACCAACCTTGACATAGAAGACGCAACTTGCCTCCATATTGTCCATATCTTGTAACATCCAACATCTCGCATGACAACAAAGTCAACACAAACGACACCGGTCACTGCTCCAAACAAGCGCTGTTCGCCACATTCGGTGGGCAAATATGCTAAATCGACAATGTGGTCCATATGATAACGTCATTAAGTGAATGAAGGCAAGAGCAGCTTCGAAGCAGACACAGTCCGAGCCCGTGGGGTATTGCGCAGCTTGGGATTCGAAAAGAAGCTTGCGGCCAAGAAATGACGAGAAACGCAATTCTTAAGCAATGAGGAGAAAGAGAACTGGATCGAGGATTATGTTCAGAGAGAATCTGCTGGGGCAAGAAAGCGAGTTGAAGATGCAGAGTCTGTAATTAAGCAGGACCAGGAAGATACAAGGATGGCTGAAAGCGCTGGATTGACAACCAGAGAGCCCGAAATGACATGCCTGGAAATGATCATTGCCATCTGGGACTGTCTCACCAATCTTGCAAGATCCGACGATGGGGAGGATAGGGAAGATGAGGATGACGAAGAGACAGTGCAGGGCAAGCTGAGCGAAGATGACGAACCCGGCTGCGTGATGGGCACAATCCCCAAAATGGTACAGCCACGAATGGATAGGTTTCGGCAGAAGAAGATGAAGCTTGACGAATTGACACAACTGGGATAGGGGAACTCAGCCGACTACTTTTGTGCAATAGATAAAAAGTACGGCACATGCAAATTGAGGGTTTCAGGAGTTGTTAAACCAAAATTGAAATATGATGCAGCCGCACCTGCACCTACAACATTGGGAGAGCTTAAGAAGTGTCTTGATATTGTCCCAGGAATATCTCAAATGCCGTGAGGGACTTCTCCACCAGGAAGGTGTCATATTATGCGAAGTTCTGGGATGCCACAGTTAGACACAGGTGTAGCCGGTCTTGTGCCCGCTGCAGAGCCCGATTCATAACCTATTCTTCGAGCGAAGCCTTTTCAACCCGTAACCTTTTACCACTGCATATAGCCTCCCCAGCTAATCTCCACATACAAATCGGATTCAGACGAAGACTTGATGATGGCTCCTGCGGTATCGGAGGAATACATAGGCAAATTGTAATTTTTGACATCTTATCATGGTGAAAAGCACCTGGTGTACCAATTTTCCTAAGTGTCAGCTTGCTCTTGATTGTGGTGACTAAATTGTGACATGATAATTTATCTGTGCATGTGCAAGGGTCGAACACACCATCTGAAAGTGCTAGGACCCAAAGTCAGTTGTGAGACGGCCAATAAGCTCGATTTCTGTTTGCCAATTACTGTGAAGTGAGAAAAGCAACGCTATATTCAGGACGAAATATACAAACATAATTTAAGTCAGTGATGCGATACGAGTCATAGATTCAGTCGTCAGTGCTCAATATGAATCGATCCGATGGACGACCGTCATGCTGCATTCATTCATGCATCCAACTGCATAATTCTCCGCACAGACAGGGTGCACATGGTTGAGTATTAAGCAAATACTAGTGAAATGATCGACATGCTGTAAATTGCCGGCCGAAAGCGCAGCAATGTGATAGGGCCACGGCATCTCTCAGTCAGATAACACGGATAGAGGTTGATCAGAATTTGAGAGGCCACCCATTTTCTGGATGCAAAGGATATTACTTGGAAATGCAGCATTAGATGTCAATAATGAGTATGCGATTCATTGCATACAATGATTGAGTGTACAGAGGCTAATTCAATGTGCTTGATGTGAGTGTCCACAGAGCGTCAACAATTTTTAGTCTTACACATTCAACAATCAAAGGGCTGCATTGTCACATCCCTCCAAAGTAAATGTATTGGGAAGCATTAAAGCCAACATGGCAAATGACATGCTCATTGCCGCATCCTAAAAATGACTGTCAACAGAGTGTCAATGATTTTTAGTCTTACACATTCGACAATCAACGGGATTCATTGTCACCTCCTACCAATGTAAATGAATTGGTCGACGTTATAGCTAAAAAGGCAAACGACAGGCTCGTGGCCCCATCCTAAAAATGAGCATCAACGGATGGTCAACAATTTTTGGCTTTGCATCTTGGATAATCCAAGGGCTACATGGCGACATTAACCCATAAGCGAGCCATCAGCTGCATTTCTAGGCAAAAATGCTACCGACAACATCACTACTATGTCATAAAAATCAACATCACTGGAGTGTTCACGATTTTTGACCTTGCTTCTTCCAAAAGCCAAGGGCTGTGCGGTGACATCAACACATAATCAAACTGTCGGCTCCCTTTCTAGGCAAATATCTTTGCGATGACATCGCTACTATGTCCTAAAACTGGGCATCAACGGAGGGAAAATGGAGCGTCCACAATTTTTGGGCTTGCAACTCAGGGAATCCAAGGGCTGTGTGGCGATGTTAACCCATAATTGAACTATCAGCCGCCTTTCTAGGGAGTAATGCTTGCGACAACATCACTGCTATGTCCCAAAAACGTGTGTCAATGGAGCGTCAATGATCTTTGCCCTTGGATCTTGGAAAATCCAAGGGCTGTGCAGCGACATTAAATCATAATCGCACTATCGGCCACCTTTCTAGGCAATAATGCTTGCCACAACATCGCTACTATGTCCTAAACACGAGCGTCAACGGAGCGTCAACAATTTTTGTCCTCGCATCGGAGAAATTCCAATGCCTGTGCATCGACATAAAGCCATAATCACTGCATTGGCGGCCTGTGTAGGCAAAAATGCCACTAACAATTCCGCTACCGCCTCCTAAGGATATATGTCAGTGGAGCGGCAACAGGTTTTGTAGGGCTCAGAAAGCTTCACAACAACGAAATGCCTTGCATCATTCCTTAATTGCGTCTTTAACAGTCAGTCTTGTAAGTATGACCCTGTATACAGCTTCACAACTATGCATTGTATGTCTCACAGGTCTTACTTTTGTCTTGCGTGTAGCTCAAGAGTCAATGTTTAAGCACCAGCATTCTACTCAATCATAATGTAACTTTTGACAGTCTCTCCACTGGAATTACACAGCATCCAAATTCCTACAACCATGTCGGATTCCCAATCAATATATAACTCATTGTTGGAGTTTATGAAGTCTTCCACAAACGAACGTGTATTTATTTGTGAGTTAAGTGACCTTACTTTCCAAATCATATTGAACGCTTGGTGGGCTTCAATGGATGTGGGCTCGAAGTGCCCTGTTGCTTAGAATTATTCTAGACATGAGCCTTGGTGGTGATTCTATTTGCACTACGGATTTGGGGAGACTGGCTACCCTAGCATCATATGTATGATTTGTCATCAAGTTCTTCGCCATGTAACAGAACATGGGACCAGCTCCATGAGGAAGCACTTGTTGGCAAAAGTGCACATTGCAATGTTAAACGACTTAACAGAGTCGGAAGTTTCTGAATTGACCAGTACAACCGTTGATGAAACCGATTTGGCCAGATTGAAGAGACCAGGCTGTCGTGGAATTACAATACTAAGTTCGCAAAAGAAATTCATATTCGACATTCAAATCTTACCTACATTAACACAATTGACTGACACAACGCTCCAAACTGCCAGCAAAGGACTACTTAACTGCCCAATTTAACCAAGATATCTGGAATCGCTACCTCATGTTGGGATTTGTTTTGGCTCACATACAATGGTGTGCTAAATCAAACCTTGAGCTACAATGGTCATTTAATGCATTACGTGGCTGGCTGGTGCTTCCATCCGCCAGCACTCTTAGCAACAGTTGCCAGAGGGATTACTCACTCACAGTGGATGCAATTAAGAAGCAATTGCTGTCAAGAAAGATAGTTAACTTAGCTTTAGATGGGTGGACATCAACAAACAAACTAGGGATAATGTCGGTCATAGCTTACTATATGGATCGAAATTGGGCATAGTGAGAAGTACAACTTGCATTTGACGAGGTTCATAGGCTGTTCTTTTCCTCTTTTGAATGCTAATATGAAGAATTGGTCAAAGGTCGACATACTGGAGCGAGGCTGACCATACAGTTGAAGAAAGTTCTAGATCGTTTCAAGCTTACTGACAGCTGTTAACTAGAAATCAAAACTGATAATTATTTCACAAATTACTCGATGACTCGGGAACTACAATCAAGCCTTGTGGCCTCCGGAATCGGGTGGCCTGCAATGAGGAACCACATCCCATGCATGGCGCACATCATTCAGCTTGCCTTGGGTGCAATAATGAGCAATCTCAGGGTAAAAGGCCCCACCAAGTCTTGGGAAGCCCATGAGCGCGATCAGCATTTTGGAGAAAATGACAGCACAGACATTGGGGAGAGTCAAAGATTGCGAAATGAGGGCTATGCTACAATCAACAAGGTGTTGGCTATGCGACCAGGTTTGGCAAAGCTAATTGAAAAAGTATGTTTTTCAAGACATTGTGAAAGACCTGAAACTGACCTTCATATAGCAGAGAATGCTTGCGGTATTGATCATGCTGACACCTGGTCATCGAAATGAGTTCATTGACTGTCAAACAGCCAAAGTACGAATTGCAGAACTACCTATAATGGATGTGAGAACACTGTGGAATTCGACCCTGTAGTTACTTGAGCGAGCCTACCAATTGCGAGAATTCGCCTGCCAGTGGCCCATGAATCCAAGATACAGCGAGTACAGGCCACTTTTCACAACTGATGATGAATGGACCATTGTCAGGTACATCATGGAAGTTTTAAGGCCATTCCGATGCTGGACCCTATGGATGTTGAAAAGGCATAGAGCTACTCTGCATCACCTCATCACTGTCTACAATGACATGTTTGATCACATGAATGGCGTTATGCAAGGTTTGGCTAAGAAGAAGACACAATGGATGGAAGACTTATACTTTGCTGTGAAGGTTGCGCCGCAGAAGCTATCCAAAAATTATTGTCAAGTCACTCCAACGACCAGTCTACTGCTCATTCCAGCACATATTGTTGATTCTTTCCGCAAGTTGCAATCATGAAAGAAGTGGGACACGGCAATGGATATCAATCGTGAGGACGAGACTTCTTATACTACCCAATACCAGAAAGCCTTGGTAAAGTGAGTGGAGAAGGACTACTGTGCCAAGCATGAATGAATATCCGTCATTAGACCCAACACTGTTCTACACACCTTCAACATCGCCTCTGCAAAGGCTTCAGGATTTGGTCAATCATGATTTGATCCATAGGATTTGTCCAGCAATGCTGAGGAATACTTAATGCTTAAAAGCATGGCTGAAACGACAACTGGATGAAGCGATTGTGCAGCACACATATTGACAGCTGCAAGGCTCCATTTGAATTCACCTCCTGCATCACCAAAGAGCTGGGTGCAAGTTAATCCAAATCTTAATGATTACCACTCCGAAACCATGGACACTGGTAAGAGTACATTGTCATCACCGAATATCACTAACCAGTGGTGCCCGCAAGATGAAAAGCACTCAAAGTACACCGATCTCCCCAATGTGGCACGCGGCATAATCCCTATTTTACCACATGGTGTCGGAGCTGAGGCCAGTTTTTCCCCTGGGTGAGACGTCAATGGCTGGCGACGGTCTGAAGCCACTGGCGAGACACTTCGGGAAAAAGTTGTAGACAGGCAGGTTTCTGGTGCCCATAACCAAATATTGGCGGCAAATTGCGCAACATTGAATACCGCAGAAACTGAAAACAACCGGGAATTGAAGAATGTCATTGAGGAAAGAAAGTTGTACAGAATTGCCAAAGTCCACGACTTGTTGAAGATGTGGCAGGGCAGCCAAGATCTACCTGCTACACAGACGGAATCTAGAGTTCAAAACAAGCAAATGACAGCCCTAGGATCCATTTCAGATACCGAAGAGATCATTAAATCATCCTGATCAAATTTCTACCACGATGGTGCGGCTGCATTTCAATTGTCAGCAAGATCACATTTGCCACCAGCTTTGTCTGCAAAGGACCTCCCTGGAGGACGAACTCAAGTATCAAATGTCCACCAAATCGGAAGAATCGACCGTCATCCAGTCGAAAATGATGAGGGTAGAGTACCGGAATGCATTTCCAACACCGAAAATTGGCCAAACTGCAATGGTCATTTGGATAATCCAAACGACAGAGCAAAGATGACTATCATGCAGATGCTGATTCCGATGTAGAGCTATGCAGTGGCATCAAGGCTTTGGAATGCCCAGTGAACCGGGTTGTGAGTGCCGTAACATCTGTTCCAGGATTGATTTGGCCAACACAGAGGTCAATGAAACAGGCTGAAACGGGATTGCTGACTGTGAGTGCAATGCAAACAAGGAGGACTAAGGGAAACAAGAAAATGTAGGACAGATGGGGTCAATATGTTTTCACCAGGTTCTATATGTTGCTTGACCGAGAATTCCACTTAGAGCAACATTAAAGGAGAATAGTGAGCAGTCGCATGAGGATAATTGTTCATAAACAACAGTATAACTGGGGAAATGTAATATTCAGTAAGATATATTGATTTTAGTAGAATGAGATAGGCCAGTGCAAGAATATTACCGGGCTCGGCTTTGCCAAAGTGCTGAGTCTCAATCAGACAGAAAGGCAAGCAATAAGTCAAAATAATTATGTATACAATTATCGATGGCAGCAGATATTGACTATACAATATGTCAAAATGAGTGTCAACAGAGTGTCAACAATTTTTGGTCCTGCGTCCTAGGTGATCAGACGGCCGATAGGTTGCAGACAGTCATAAAGGAATTGCTGCTTGCCTTTATAGGAAAAACACGTTGCAATACCATCCCTGCCCCATCCTAAAGATGAACGTCAACGATTGTTGGCTGTGTATCTTGGGTAATCTGTGGGGCCACAGGTTGCAGACTGTCATAAATGAAGTTTTGGCTGCCTTTATAGGACAAAGAGAAAGCGACATGCTCCCTGCCCCATCTTGATAATGAGCATCAATGGAGCGTCAACAATTGTCGGCCATGCATCCTAGTTAATCACATTGCAATGTGGCTGTAATTGTCTTTATACATTGTTTTGACTGTTTCTGTAAGTCAAAAGGCTCAAGAACACTTAGTGGTAACTTTGTGAATAAAAGATGTTGTTACTGTCCCGGGAGATGTGGCGGGAATATCGTGTACATATTTGCATATAAATGCTGCCATATCCTTGTTTTAGGATGTGTGTGATCAAGTGCCACTCATATTGCCGAAGATGCAGGACCAAAAATTGTTGATGCTCTGTTGACGTGCATTTTCAAGATGGCATAGGGATCATTTCGCTTTCTGTCTTTCCTGTAGAGGTGGCCAATACTTTGTTTATGACTGTGAGCATCCTGTCACCCCCCAGATAACCCAAGATACACGACTGACAATCATTGACGCTCTGTTGACGGTCATTTTCAGGATGTGGTTGGGCGCGTGTCTCTGTTCGTTTGGATCATTAAGGCAGCCAATCGATCCAAAGCAAACAGTAATGTAATAATGTCAATATTTGGCGATTACCAGTAGCATATTTGAATGCGACAATAAATAGTGAGACCCAAAACACAGAATATGCGACTGGAACCAATGGGTCCATCCAAACTGGTCAAAACCCATGGGTTGACGGGTCCCAGTCCGGGTCTGGGTCTGGGTCCGCGTCTGGGTTTGGCCCGCCAAGAGTCAGTGTGTCAGGTTTTTCGACAGGTCTGGAACCGAACTGACCTGTTTTCGTGTCCGAAACCTGGACCGGTCATAGGTCACCTGGACCCATTGCTAACACTACAAATTCTCCTCCAATCTCGGCTGATCATGGCCTCCAAGTGTATCTCCAAACTCCCTAGGTCATGACTTTGGAGTACATCGCTAAGTTCACTCGATCACGGTGTGCAATTGTATCCTCTCACTCACTCAATCACGGCCTCCCAGTTCCCACAATCATGGCATCCAAGGGCATCTCCAAACTCACTGAATCACGGCCTTGGAGTGTTTCTCTATGTTCATTTGATCACGGCCTCCAAGTGTATCTCAAACCTCTCTCCATGATGTCCTCTAACTTCACACAATCATGACCTCCAAGTGGGTCTCCAAACTCGCTTGATCACGGTGTGATGAAAGGGCAGAACTAGAAGGCAGAGATCCCATCATCAGCACTCCAACACATGTCTCATGGCATCCGAGGGGAATTCCTGCCAAAGAGTAGTTCTGGCACATGGAGCATAGAAAGAGGGTGAGGGGTTATGCAGGGGTATCCGGCCATGAGGAATCACACAAATTGCATGTATCCATGAACTCTTTCAAGAGTGCGTGAACAACCACACAAATTGCGTAGAACAATGAACGCTCCACATCATTGCATGGGACCAAGAGCTAGAGATGATAGAGTGTGTATTTTGTATCATGAGATGATGTCTAACTACTCCAGAGTCACCCAAAAATATACTCTCTGTTGCTGGCTCCATCTTCATTGTTCCTGTATCTCCGGATGCCCCATGTCTGCCTCTGTTATCCAGGTATTTCCGTATGGCCACGCCTGCCTCTCCCTGCCGAACTGAATGGCGGCAGTGGTGAGAAACAGATATTCCTTCCACAATGGCCTCCAACTGCATTTCTAAGTTCCCACAGTTGGCGACTACAAGTGTTCCTCTGGTTACACTTGAGTGCCATATGTTTATATATAGAGTGAGATCCATATTCGATATCATATTGTGATGTAGGGAATCTTTTGACTGTAACAAAGACATATGATAGATGACATGCCTTGTGGTTATGGAATGCTGAGAACTACAATTGTGAGAATACGACACCAAGTCTCCCACAGAGCTGCAGAGGTCTCGGCTGCTCTCGATGTCTCCAGCAGACCTACGCAGAGATCAGAGCTACTCCGAAATTTGACCATCCTGTAATTCAAACCTCGTAGCATCTTGAATGTACCTCCATTACTGCAGGTACTTTCACAAGCACCTGCGAATGCTCTTGCTGAGTCTAAGAGAACTCTACTCCGCTCTAGGAGGGCATGGGAGGATCTGGAAGTGATTGGGAGCATGGGTGAGGTCGACCAGAGTGTCTGGGAGGATTGTGGGTGGCTTCCGGACCGATTTACATTTTGCTCATGCTTGGTTGGGGTTGATCAAGATCAAGTCACGGTTGCTGAAGTTTCATCTTGCTCATACCGAATGAGTTACATTCCTAAAGGTGTACTGATCAGGCAGTCAACTTTTCAACCACTCGATATCTCAAGAAATATCCATGTTGACAGAGAACTTCTGGCTGACAACACTACTATCGATGCTCATTTCACTCTAGGTGTCTACCGATTCCGAAACCAATTGAGGCAATACAGTCTCAGCAATCTCGATTTGCTTTGGCAACCTGAGGAATTTCATATGCTGCTTCTGATATCAGTTTGTCACTTGGTGAACTGGCTGTTGAAATCTGAATTACCTGAAAGTTTGAAGTGTAAACATTCAATCTGACAATGGATTAACATTGGTAACTGGACATTGGAGGGTACGGTGTTTCTCTAGACCATCGGATTCATATAACAGTGATTCCTGGCATGGACAAGAGATCTGTCAAATAATCGAAACACTCTTACTAAACTGAACTCGAATTCTTGTCTAGTCTACCGGTGACAGGTATACTGCGGCAGACTCACCATCTGTCAAAGTGGTAATGAGAGCAGTGCAGGTGTTATGTTAATTTTTTATATGTGTTAGCCAACAGAATCATTGTGATATATCCCAAAGAGTAATTGATGATGCACTAAAGCGAGTATACCAGAAGAAAGGTGTTTTTCAAGAATACCAAATGTGGAAGTCTGCAAAGACTAGAGTGGGTGAACAGTTGGCAACAGAATCCCATTAGCTAAGAAAACAAAACATTCATCAATTTCACACTGCAATGGAGGTCGATGTATATAGGTCTGAAATGGTTACTACTATAAATGGTACCCAATATCAGGTGCGCTGGGATAGAGCCTGATAAGCAGCAACCTAACAGCAAAATTCTGATCAGCAGAAGGTACAAGAGCATTTGGAGTGTGATATTCATCAGAAGATACTGGCAGCAGGAGAAGGGATTTACAGGGTGGCAAACATAACTGCAGACAATAGTAGGGCATTATAGTTTTGTCTACCTGATGCTGGGCCAGCAGGAACTACTTTGTATATTATTGATACTAACCGTGACCTGGACTGTATAGAGAGAGAGATTTATAGCATCACCTTGAATGAGCTGAAGTGGTTGATTACGGAATTATCAATCATCATGTCCAAGATTAATTCTTCATGCAAGGGAATTACAATTCTAGAGCTCCAGAGAACAGTCCAACTGGTTGTATTACGTATCGGATATCTGACATTGCCTCTGGTGAGACATATATCGGAGTGAATTTGGTGAATGGGTTCTGGTGACAATTTCACCTCTGATGTTTCTAAATGGTTTCATATAGGCAACATGAAACAGGTATTTCAATCTAGCAATAAAATCAGTTACATTTGGCAGAAGCTCAAGCACAATGACAGGTTTACTTGTTGTGAATACATGGAGGAGACAATGTTGTACCTTGCCATTTAATGCTACTATAATATTGACTATGAAAGAGATTTCAACCTACTGTCTACTATGAATAAAAAGCGAAATCCATGTAGAGCCCATGTATTGCATCTTCTGTATTATCCGGTAGAGCCAATGTTGCACCCTTTATCACAACCAGTGTGTCATTTGAGAGACATCCTTATCTGTGGAGTGTGCAGTAGTAACATATTAATACTACTCAGAGATGCTGTAATGGTTCTCAAAATTTGTATATTTGGATCACACTTCCACTCACAAATGGCACAGGACTGGGGACATGAAGTCAGCGGATTGGTGCTTATATAGGATAAGAATACACTTCTTGACAGTTTGTTTATTCAACTTCAGAATGGGCTGTGATTCTACTGTCAACCATTTCACAGCCCTACTTCTATTGAGTGTCTGGGACTTGATTACAAGGTACACTATACCAACGCCAACAAAGGGATCGTACATGGATTTCATACTAACTGAGTCCAGTATACGGAAAGTGATGAGAATGACCTGGATCACACCTTCCAAGGCTCATTGCCTTCTGTTACATAAATATACTTTAGCTGAAATCTATTGAATCAGATCCTCCGATTCCAGAACTGCATATTTACCAGAAACACAATGTGGACCATTTCTTAGATATTCATAAAGACTTACCAATGGTGATTATGTCCTCAAACTCAAGCATAAGCAGTGGTGATTCAAATAAACTTCAACGATTCCCATAGTTTAGCTGATTCTATTGACAGGTTCATCCGAATTGTCAAATAGACAAATTAGATGCTTTTTGTACTCACTGGAGCAATAGTTCGACTGGCACATTTGGTGCAAAACCATGCTATATCAGACAGAATCAATAGCACATGGCTTGTAAAAAATCATGTGGATGTGAATACCTACTGGACTGTATATGAATTAAATTGCCTGAATCATGATACAGAGGAGTAGGGGAACAATAGAGTATTGAATCGTACTAGTTGGTGTATACATGCGACAAATCACTGCCAGCGGGAATGGCCCCAGGTTTGAGTTATACCACCATCCTGTACACAACATGGCTATTACTGTTATGGGGGTGCTTAATCCCAATAATCAATACAACATTTATTACATTATGTACAGGCACCTAGTCACCAATTGCTCTGCTCTTTTTTCCTCGTCTTATCCCAAGACTCAACTTCTTGAAATCACTTTCAAGAACAAACTAGTACCCACAATCGTCAAAAGATAGATCAAGCTGGTTACAACAATGATCAAACACTTCTCCCAGTGGAAACTCCATTGCAATGTACCTCAGGACTTCATACTTGATACTGGACTGATCTGCAAGGTGAAGCACGGATGCTGATAAGTGACTGTGTTAGTATTCGTTGTAATAAATATATATGTCTCCAACAATGATAACCATACATGCCGATACTGGTTTTGGTACTGATGATCGATAAGTCGACATAAGATGTCTTCCAATTGAAATAATAGCTATGGTCGAGTTGAGGTAGATGTTGAACAGATATCCTGGTAGTAATCGAAGTACTGATGAATACAATTCCTATCAATATTGTAAGATTTTCTTCACTGCTAATGGTTGACTTTGTAATGCTGCTAGAACGTAGTTCTGTTCATCGCTGGAGCGATGTAACCTATTTATAGTGAAGTCCTCAGGATCAAACTTTGTCAGGATTCTTGCTATGACACCATCATTGCGTCCTAGCTTATCACTAGGGTTGACACAAATTCCCTTGTTGATACGCCACGAGTTCCTGATGGTTATTGTGTTCATGCATGAGTTGTTTTAAAGCATTATGCTCCCGGATAGAGCCATCCTCATACAACATATCAAACGCATATTTGTGACAGCTCATAACATAAACTTCGACATCTCGCGTTCCATTTGTTCCATAGTTGGAACATCGGACACCATGTAGTCTTATCTGTGCTCATTGCATTTATAGTAATGCCTTATCGTAATCTGGGTAGACAACAATTGCGACAGAGATTGAATTGGTCCCCTACCGATACTGCGCCAATGTAGACTATGACTCCATCTTCAGGTCAGGATGTATATTAACCCCAACCAATAACCACGTTCACTACTGGCCCCTTATCATCAGGCTATGCAATAAATACTTCTGATACTGCATGCTTAGGTATCGACTATTTGATGACCAGGATGTACCTCAAAGTGATCTCACTCATGCAGAAATTGGCTCGAAGGTTCGGCATACTCACATATTGCATGACATATGCTCAGTGTATATTTCTACATAATTGTGACTTATCTGTATGTTGTCCCACATGATAAGATATAGTAGCTGTGGTTGACAATTATGTGTACTGCTACCATTTATATGAATGATCCGACTATGATGACATAATTGCTCCATCATAAATGACTCAGGTAGGACCCGTCGGGGGCTGCCTAATGAATCGACATGCAGCTCAAGTGTAATCCCGCTCATGATCACGTGACTGGCATATATGATGTCATTTCATGAATAGGTGTTATGCATCATTGGTCACTAAGAACCTAATATGTATTTGCTATAACTCATCATGTACCATGACCGCTGCTATGGGAAAGCCCCTAACACCACCACCCTCTTTTGGACCAGTGACCCAATGGTAGCTCCCTCTTGAGAAGACAACAAAACTAAAGTTACCACTCAGAAATGCAAAGTTAAATCATTCCAAAATCGACATAAAAAAAATCATTTTCTCCTTAACATTCTTTCTCCCATTTTTCTTTCAACCCTTCCATCTCTTTTTGTCGGTGGATTTTTTCCCTAATAATCTTTCCATAATTCCACTGCATGTTCTGGCACATTGGCATATGTTTGCCACATACTGTCTTGATGCAAATATCCTTCACACGTTACTAAATCGAGATGTGTTGCATTGTTGATGTCCCACAGGCCACTGGCAATGATTCTCTCCATCCTCCAACCCGCATGGTCAGCTTCGACTTCCAAAGCTTTACTCTCAGGGTCATTTTCTTCATACGGTTCCAGCAGGCTGACATTAAATGTTGGGTGAATTTTCCAAGACTCCGGCAATTTAAATTTCCAATATCTTTTGTTCTTTCCCAATCACAGTACCTCGAATTGTCCATATATCGTTTCATCCAGTTTGTTGCATATTCCTCTCGGTTGAATGTTTTTCCCATTCAGCACTACCCAATCCATCTTTTTGAATGTTGTTATTGCTTTTCATTTCTTATTAATGTATGTTCCCATTTTCTCACCTATCTCTGCCAACGGTTTGGAAAGTATCGCAAAAACCCCGGTCATATCGTGTACATACATTTCAGATTCAGGGTGCTTATAGGAAATTTCCGTAGGCCAGTTGGTTCTCAGTTTGAATCCGTAATTGAAATAAAAGACTGACATTTTCATTCAAGAATCCTTCAAATTGTGATAGACATATTCGGCTACGGATAATATTTCAGCTTTTTGATTCAGTTGATATTTACAGTATGCCCGATTGTGCACTTTGATGACTTGGTTGAGTCCTTGTATTTGTCGTTCTGAGTGAGAGTGGTTTGCCATACTCATGATTCCTTTAATTCCAAGGAAGTTATATAAATCTCGAAAGTATTGCCTGGTAAATGTGCTGTCTTGGTCCAATACCACCTCTTCTGGAAAATGGTGGAATTTCGATACGTTAACAAGATATGCTGTAGGTACCATGGTGCAGATCTGTTTTGGAATGGGAATTAAATGTTCCATCGTTGTGAACATGTCTACCACAATGGGAATCATGGTACATTCTGCCAACTCTGGTATGTACATTGTATAGTCCGTCAATCTGTGTGACCATAATTTGCTTGGTTACTCTAATGGGTGTAGTAACTCATGCTTTCTATGTTGTGGAGCTTTCATTCTTTCACAGTTGTTGCAGTTATTGCAGCATTCCCTAATATGGTCTTCCATCTTTGCCAAGTAAAAACCTTCGCCGCCAGATCTACCATTCATTCCCTTTCGAAGTGTCCTACTACCTTCAAATTTTGTTCTTATCTCACATCCTGTTTCCGTGTATTCTCCAGTGCGTCAAAGCTTCCTTTCCAACATAACAGATCCTCCTTCAACTTGTAGTTTTTGTCTACTTCCTCAGCATTGGATATCACTTTCCAAATGCTTCTATACTGACCATCTTCCGTTGTTTCTTGTTTTATCCGTTTTTCCCGATCCGTTTATACAGTATCAACTTCCTTAGCTGCTAGATCAATCTGTTGATAATTATCGTCTTCAATTTCCATTGCTCCTATTACTAACCATTGATCCGAGCCTAACAGCAGTATTCTTTCCACAACCATTGTACCTCCCACACCCAAGGTGTAGGCCGAACACCTTGATGGTTTATCGGCTTTTTGCTTCACCATTCCGTTTCAATATGTAATAACAAAATCATATTCCTGGACAGTATCAGCCCATCTTCCTTATCCCCGATTAAGGTTATTGTACCCGGTAGAGTAAAATAAATTCTGATAATCAGAATACATCGTAACCTGATATTGTGTTCCTTGGATGAAGTGTCTCCCTGTGTTTCATGCATGTACAATTCCGAACATTTCTTTGTTGTGTACTAGGTAATAAAATCCCACACTACAGAGTTTTCGTGAAACAAAGCTTCTTGGGTGGATCTATCCATCTTCGAATTTCTGAGAAAGAATGGTGGCTATTGCAAAATCCAATGCATCTTGTTCAATCAGGGCAGGTTGATCTGGATCGAAAAGTCTTAATATGGGAGTTTTTCCCGATCTGAATAATAATAGTGTCATTTTGAGGTACCCTGCTTCATGCGCAGCTCCAAAAAGAAAGGTGTTTCCGTTATCTCACATCTGGTCTGTAATAGGTGATACTCTCGAGGTGTAGTTTGGTATAAATTGCTGCTAAAATTTCCAATATCCCAGTACCTGATGTACTTCTTTTTGCTATGTTGGTCTTGGCCACTCCACGGTATATTGAGCTTTCTCCAAGTCCATACTGTAAGTTTTGCCCAAAATGATAAATCCTAGAACAGCTACTTCCTCTGCAGCAAATATGAACTCATCTATTTCAAGGCACATCACATTTTCAACGACTCAGTTGATTTCTTTCCGAGCTGTTGATGATATTCCTGTCAAGATCCCTCGGTAGGAATCAGCTTATTTCCATATATGGTACAACCACCATTTCGTTGAATTCATCCAATGTTACCTTTTACTTAATAACTAGTTCAATTCATAGTAATGGTTGTAAGATACTATTCATTTCTCTCTGGAAAGTAGCTGGCGCATTCTTGAGTCCAAAGGGCAAAGCCATATATTCATATAGGCTAAACTTAGATTTGAAAGCCGTAAAATTTTCCGGACTCAAAGCCATCCAGATGAAATAAAATGTGACCTTTAGATCTCTTTTTGTTATATGGATTACTATTTTGACTCTGCTAGCCAATTCGTCCATTAATGGAAGTGGTGTTTTATCTTTCACTGTATATTGGTTTCAGTATTGATAATGCACATATAATTGTAATCATCTTCCATTCCCATTAGGACCAAATATGATTCGACTTCGTAATGGACTGCTCAATGGTCGTATCTGTCCTTCTGGAATGGTCTCATCCAGATATTCCTTCAACACTCCGTCTTCTTGTTTGGATAGTTGGGATATTGGTTCCATTTGGAGTTACGCTTCTGGGCCTTTCGGTTCGATTCGATAATCGCATCGTTTATGCGGTGGTTATTGTTCTGCTTCTGGAGGATTGAACAGGAGCAACCATATATGATAATGTATGAGTAACTGCTCTGCTATTGAATAATAATTGGCTACTATCACTCCTATATTGATAGCATCTGGCCTTAATGCCACTTTGTTGACATATTCTATCATGTATTCTGGATGTAATTCTGGATGTCCAGAACACTCATCTCCATAATAAGGGAAATGTAAATGTCCTTGAGTAATTCCAGAAGCCTTATGTTGGGTTAAATACCAGGCACGAATTAAAGCGTCATAGTCTTTGAAAGTTTTAATGATGTCAAACGCATGGTCTATATTGTTGAGAGATCTAGGATTACAGAAGGATAATCCCAGACGAATTGTGAATAGTCCATCTGTTGTTATCTTGGTACCTGTAACGTCCAAGGTACCAGCTGGTGAGTTCCTCATCACCACTGGTATTTGGAAAGCTTTGTAGTCTCAGGGGAAATCACAAAAGATATGCTTCCTAACTCCAACATATCTCATACTGGAAACTGTTTTCTGCCAAAGTGAATAAAACATTTATAGATTTGTCTCTTACTGATTTTCATAGGAGAACATGGTTTAATTTCGTCAGTTTTTCAACAGCAGGTATTGAAAACGTAATATTGAAAGGTGATTGGTTGTTTCATATTTTCCCAAGGCAGATTGGAAGAAGCTTTGTGTTTTGACTTTGCTATCTTTTCGACCATAGCAAGACCACAACGGGTCTCAGATGATAGTGTATAATCATGTATTATATAGGGTAATAGTTCGTATCTTCTTACTGGCCAGCAGTTTCGACCTTTCAGTCAACCTTAGAGGAGATAGATAATAATCACTGCCAGTCGTATTTTCTTAATGAAATGATTCAGTTAATTCTCAATCCGTGTCCCACCAATTAGCATGTCCTTGGGAAAAACTTTCTTCCTCAATACTATATTTCTGAGCAGGATCCCTAAGCTTGTCACTGTTTTCTGCTTCACTGCGATCTTCTTCAGCAGAATCCCTGAGCTCATCGCTGTTTTCATTATCCAATTATGATCCCTCTGTACATCAATCTCGTTCACTTTCTAGGAGCTCCCAAGCTACTCCCTGAATCTTCTGGTATTCTTCAGATTTCGGGAATGGTGCTGGGTCTTTTCCCATTCAGATACACCTATAACAATCTATAGATTTGTATGCTCCTTTCTGGTCTGCAGGCAATGCACATCTCACATATTCCCTTGCCTTCCTTCATCTGTCTAAATCGTCTTTATCGAGACCATCCACTTCGGATGGAAAGATCTCCAATCGAGGCTCCAGAATTTCAAGCTAGTTATGTACCCACTCACCTTCTTCCTCCACCATTTCCTTCACAGAGTTGCATGCCTGGACTGCCTGCAGCACATGTCGTGCTACTCTGTTATGTTGTCACTGAACTGTGTCAGGTTCTCTCAATCTGACCTCTCCAATTCCCAATTAGGCCTCCTCTGGTTCTCTTGATTATTTGATCATTCTGAACCTTTCTTGAGCTTCCTCCAGCCATAGTTGGTATTCCTGGCACCATTGTACTATGTCCTGGGATGTTGCAAGAGATTTCCCTCTGCTCGATTTCTCTACTCTGAATGTGGTTGGGGCCAATGCTTCGCTGGAATATGTAAGGCACCACCTCAGTGCGGTCATTGAGTAAGATTATCGTAGGGTGTGGCACCTGTTCAGTAAATAAGTTGTTTAATTTCAGAACCGGACTGAATAAACCATTGCAAGTGTCACATTTGTAATTTGCTTCCCTCCAATGAATGGTATTTGCAGATTTGAAAAATGGTGCAAGCCGCTTGTCCCTGGAATGCCCCGATGCGATTGAAAGTGTAACAACAGGTGTTCCTTGGACAGTATTTGATCTTTGCAGGATCTGTATCTGCAACACCCCTTTCAATCTGACACATAATGCAGTAGCAAGGGTTTCGTGCGCAATGTTCAAAACAATACCATTGCTCTTGAACAATGCAACAATAACATTCTGCACAATTCTGACACTCATTTGTTGGAAGCCATGTACTCTTAAAATATTATATTGTCATGGGGGTGCTTAATCCCAATAATCAATACAACATTTATTAGATTAAATACAGCCGCCTAGTAATGAATTGCTCTGCTCTATTTCCCTCATCTTATTCCAAGACTCAACTTCTTGAAATCACATCCAAGAACTAACTAGTACCCACAATCAACAAAAGATAGATCAAGCGGGTTACCAAAATCCTCACATTGTTCTCCCTGCGCAATTACCATCACAATGTTACTCCAGACTTTGTACTTGATAGAAGACAGATCCGTGAGGTAAAGCACAAATGCTGGAAATTGACTTTGCCCATATTCTTGGCAATTATCGGATAGTTCTCCAAAGATGGAGATCATACATGCTGATGCTGTTTTCGGTACTGATGATCGATAAGTAGGTATACGTGGTCGTTCCAATTGAATGTATAGGTATGTTTCAGTGGAGATTGATGTCAAATGGGAGTCACAGTAGTAATAGATGTAATGGTCAATAGATTTCTTAATATTATGTTAAGGTGTTCTTCATTGCTAATGTCTGAGTGTGGATTGCTGCTAGCGGTTGGTTCTCTTCATTGCAGGAGCGATGTGAGCTTTGTATAGTCAAGTGCTCACAGTAAAACTCTGTCAGAATCCTTGCTATAACCCCATGAATGCTTGATAGCTTATCTCTAAGACTTTCACTAATTGCCTTGTTGATACACCATGAGTGCCGGATGGTTATTGTGTTCATGCATGCGTGGTTTTACAGCAGTATGCTCCTGGATAGGGCCATCCTCAAGCAAGATATCAAACGCACATTTGTGACAGCTCATAACATCAACCTGGACATCTCGCATTCCATTTGTTCAGTAGTTAAAACATCTGATGTCATGTAGTCTTATCACTGCTGATCAAAATTGTATTAATGTCTGACCATGATCTGGGTATTTGGCAATACCGTCTGAGAGTGATTTGGCAACAATCCAATACTCTGCTAACATAGATTTTGATGCCATCTTTACATTGCTATGCGTATTAACTCAAACTATTGAGCAAGTTCGCTTCAGGCCTCTTATCATCAGCCTATGTCATGAATCCCTCAGACACTGCATGCTTGAGTCTTGACTATTCAATGACCGCAATTTACCTCAAGATGTTCCCACTCCTGTGCAGATAGGCTTGAAGGTTCCGTGTACTTGCATATTGCATAATGTCTGCTGCATACGTAATTCTACATAATTGCACCTTAACTCTATGTTGTCCCGCTTGATAAGGTATAGTAGGTGTGGTTGGTAATTCAGCGCACCACTAGCATGCTTATTTAATGCTCTGGCTATGATGAGATAATTCCCTCCGCATAAGTGACATTGCTAGGACCCGGGAGGGGTTGCCTAATCAATCGACATGCAGCTCAAGTATACTCCCCCTTATGATTACTTGACTGGCATACATGATGTCATTTCATAAATAGCTGTTATACATTGTAAGTTGCTAAGAACCTGATATGTATTTGCTATAACTCATCATGTTCCATTACTGCTGCTAAGGAAGAACCCCTAACAATTACTCCTGATTGCTCCAAAATTTGAATAATCAAATGGCTTGATATTGTAGCATTCAGAACATTGTTATACACTGTTGAGATTATACTGGTATTCTGTTCCACAACTTCATAAGGATTGAGATGCATCAGAAAGCAGTTTCGAAGCACCTGAGAGTACATCACATTGCATTCAACCTGGTTGGGAGTATCTCGTAGCCCCTGAATGGATCACTGTGGCTGTTTAGAGTTGCTGACTTGTTCAGTTGTAACTTCCAAAATGTTTTACATTTTGCTGATATGTGGATAGCCAATCAGAAAGAAACCAAGATGAAAGCTAAGACTGGATTAATTAATTCTCTGGCAATGCTAAGAATGTAATGAGGGTGGAAATTACTTGTATAATCCCAAATGACTGGAAGTGGACACTCTGAACAAGATCCAACTGCAGGTGGTTCATCGGCAGGTAATCAGTCTGGATCTTGTTGATCTTGAGGTGGCTAATCTTCAGGTAGTGACTCTGCTGATTGTAGATCACACAGCAGTTGATTGGACACCAATTGATCTAGATGTAGTTGGTCAAAAAGGGATTGATATTGTGGCTATCAATTTGGGTGAGATTTATTAGAATACAATGAATTTAAACATGGTCAATGTTGAGGGAAATGTGGTAGGGTGAAGACTCAAGTTATTAGTCAACTTTGAACTGTGTGAATGTAGACATTAGAGAATAAAAAGTTGTACAGAGAGATGAGGAAAAAATAATAAGTGCTGAAGGATTAGCCAACTGCAGGAAACAGTCAATCTTTGGTAAATATTGTATTAAGTCTTAACATATTATAATAGTGTAGATATATTCTAACAAATAACCCATCAGTCAATTCTCTGGTATTGGTAAGGTTGAGGATAACATAAAGAAGAATGGGAAATGAAGATGAAAACTAATTGGGGATACCATGATGGGAAACCAGAACATTGGGAATCTCACATACTAGTTACGGTGACAAAGGCAATATGGCATGTCAAACTCCAATCGAGTATGTAACAACATCAATATCTGGTAATCTTCACCCAATTATATATGTTCCGACCCATACGCCAAATTTTCCCGCTGGCCAACAGGTCAACCGATTGGCCAAGCAGTCGATCTTTTGGTATACCGGTTAACCTATTGGCCAATGGGAAGATTTGGTGTATGGGTCAACCTACTGGCAAAGTGGTCAATCGGTGTACCAAGTTCATAATGCTATTTCCTTCCACAAAATTACTAGTATCACTCCCAGCGAACCACTCAATCTATTCTTCCTCCTGCCCCTACACATGCCATCCCCTTGTCACTCTTGCTGTATTTTGTCCTTGAACTGTTGTATTGGTTCTCTTTCTTGCACTCAGTCCTCTTGCACTCAGTCTGACAGCTAACCCAGCTCGCTCTGGACCCGGGGTTCAATTTACCAATGTAATTTGTAAGTGGCGATAAATTTCCGCAATCATACTCATCAGCGTGACAGTATACTGAACACTGAACTTGATTCTTCTTGCAGCAGCAGTGACCAGGGCATACAGCCTTGCAATTACAAGATACAGTTACTTGATTGCTGGTTGACTCTGCCACTGCTGCAGCATGGAGTGTAAGCTGCCAACATAAATATTTAGTTGAACTCCTGACAGACCCCATATGAAAAGCCTTTGTTAATCTGGGAGGAATCTGGAATGCCTGCATTAAACACTGGGGTGCCAGTGGAAGTCAAGGTAGTCATTATTGTAGGCGAGGAAATTTTAGTGGAGTTAGAAGAGACACAATGATGGAGAAGTAGGATAGACACAATAATGAAGAAGTAGGGTGATGTAGAAGTTTAATAGTTGAAAAAATATGGTGCTTTACTGCACCTTCCTAA
>Ga0307515_10005937_pt1 | contig 24615 bp, 4 predicted proteins | sample 17_EM_MG_FD_194513 | JGI IMG/M metagenome (GOLD analysis project Ga0307515, IMG submission 194513) | Populus trichocarpa ectomycorrhiza microbial communities from riparian zone in the Pacific Northwest, United States - 17_EM | ecosystem: Host-associated > Plants > Roots > Unclassified | place... | reverse complement strand
TATATATAGTGGCAAACACGCTCTTACTGGTGTATATATTTACTACCTTAATTATAAAGGCCGAGTTGTTAACTATTTAATTACTTTACTAGAGCAACTCGGCCGTTATATAGGAATTAACTACGCTTAAGTAGTTAGTAACGTCCTTATTTATTTTAACGTTAATAGTAAAAGGCTTAGCTATTTTATTACTAATAATGCCACCAATAATAGCACCTGTATAGATTATCTATTTACTAAGTTTAGCTTTAAGAAAAAGGACCGTTAAATTTAGTGCGCGGCCTATATCCTTAACCTTATAGCCTAGTTAATTTTATTTAAAAAAGATAAAGAAGTATATAAGAATAAGGATTTAAATATACTAGTAAGTTAATTAATAAATCTTTACTTTTTACTCTCTTACTAACTTCTACTAAATAGGACGAAGAACGCTTTCTTAAAAAATAGTAAAAAAAAGGTCCTCTTGGCGTTCTTATTAATATCCTTAACTCTATTAATACACCTTAGCTTTATTAACTTTTTAAAGAATACTAGTAATAGAAGTAAGTTACTGCACTAGAGGCTAAGGGCAGAATTCTTAAAGTAGTAAAGCCAGTTAAAACTAGATAGAATAGCTATTACAACACCTTTACCTAAGCCATCCTTTTTCGCGGCCTAATTAATTTAATTACGTAATATATAATTCGGAAATATAATAAGAAAGTAGCTCCTCTAATAGCTAAAGAAAAGAAGGTATTTTTACTTTTACTACTTATTATAGGCGGAGCGTTAACCTCTAACAATTAGGACGTTATTATTAACTATATTAACATTCTATTACTAATTCGTGAAGCTACTAAGATGCTTAAAGCTAGAGGCAAATCGGGCCTATATAGCGCGATTTAGGAGGTAATTCCTATATTTAATTAGCTGCTTAGCCTCTTTAAAGAAAAAAAGGCCTAAGTAGCTGAAGTAATAATAAAAGGCTATTCTAATTAAGAACTAATTAAGGATTACTATATAATTAATTTTAATTACGGGTAGTTAAAACTATAGAAGTATTTTAAGAAACTTAATAAGACTCCCGTCTACTACGTAGCTATTCTACTTTATCCTTTATATAAAAACTTCTATAAATATACATAGGTAGATTACCTAAATTGGCTAATTAAAAATAACTTAGCTTTTCTTAAGCTTTGGCTTTAATATAAAGCTAAACCAGAGGCCTTAATTACGTCACCAACTAAGTTACTAACTTAGCGATAAAAACCATCGCATACGGCGTCCGGTAGAGACGACTATATTTAAGCCAATACTTATAGCTCTTAAGGCCTTATTAACCTTAATAAGTACAAAGCTTAAAGAGTTTAAAAGCCTCTTAATTACAATTATCCGCTTATAAGCGATTCTATATTATATTAGTAGTAGGAGCGATTAACTCGGCTAAAGCTCTTAAAGATGGCTCTTAATATATTAACAATACTAGCTATAAGCAATAACTATAAATAAGCCTTTAGTAAAGCTAGTAATCTTTTAGAGCTATATCGCTTAAGGCTTCGGCCTAATCTTATTACTACCTTATAGTATAATTGTAGCTATAAAAGAATAGGCTTTAAAAGATCTAGTATAGATAGTAAGTAAGCTATAATCTATATAGGCGATAGCTAATATCTAGGTGCTTTAAAAGTAGAAGCCTTATTACTAGAGCCTCTTTTAAAGTCTCTCTTAAAGTCTCCCTTAGAGCCTCGCTTAAAGCCTCCCTTAGAGCCTCGCTTAAAGCCTCCCTCAAAGCCTCCCTTAAAGCCTCCCTTAAAGCCTTACTTAAAGCCTCGCTTAAAGCCTCCCTCAAAGCCTCCATTAACGCGTTTCTTAAAGCCGCTTTTAATACCTCGCCAAGCTTTGCGATAACTACCCCTATGTAACTATATTATATAACTACGAGTCAGGCCGCGGAGGAGAGATTTTGGGGTGGCCTATAGCCTTAATTTTATATATAACACCAAGACTTCTATATAAAATTTAATTAAGCGGGCAAGCAAGCCAAGTAAGCTAATAATTTTAACCAAATAAGCTAAGCAAGCAAGCTTAAGGTGTTAAAAATTATAAGCCAGCAAGCTGAGCCTGCTTAGCTTGGCTCGCTTACTTATTCCCAACTCTGTTCGGGCTAAACAAATTCGGATATCGCAGTTAATTGGTTAAAACACTTTAACCAATATACAGAGCCACGCCTTTAAGGAATCTATTACTTATTAATTCTTAATGGATATAAGAGCCACGTATTAATGCAGTTTATTAAGTATTATAAGGCTTATAAGATTATCCCTCTCTATCTACCACCTTATTTAATACACCTACTTTAACCCCTTAATATTAGTATATTCAGCCCTTTATTAAAAGCCTATTAAAAGCGCCTCTACGACTTCGCCTTCTATAGAGCCGTTAATATTACTAAGCCTAAGTTCCTTAAGTATTACTAAGCTGTATAAGATAAAGCTATATTACTAACTAATATAGTAAGCGTATAGCGGGCAACTGGCCTTCTACCGTTTGATCCTTTAATTATTTTAGAAAAGATTTAGCTAATAACTCCTTCCTATATAAGCTTTATAGACAAGAATGGCCACAAATTTAATATATCCGTGTCTCCTTCTATAAAGGAGAGACTTATTAAAATATTTGGGCAGCTCTTATAAGGTGCATCACCCTTATATTCTTAAGTTGTATATAATATTTAGCAGTTTATATTAAGTATAGTAGCTAACAATATAATCCTTAAGCGAATAAATTAGGAGCTTCTTAAAAGACAGAAGAAGGGGCGTTATAGTAAGACAAAAGCCGCCTATAGGAAGGCACGAGTTTTATTAGTAGTAGAGGCATAAAAGAAGAACGATAAAAAGCTTTAAAAGGAGTAGGAAGAGAAGAGGGTAAAGGAAAGAAAGGCTACATTATAGGGGGTTATTACCTTTATAAAGAAGGTTTGGAAGGAACTACCAATGGATTATAGTGTATTTACATAATAGGGTAGATTTAGGTAGATTTTAGGGTTAATTTTGGGGTTAGTTTTAATGTTTTAATTTTAATTTTCGTAGGAGGCCCGTGCACTGTCTCGGGTGTGGCTGTCTCGTCTAGGTGGCTAAGACGTTATATTCTTCTTTTAAATTAAATAAATTCCTTAGCAAACCTAAGAAGCCGTTTATTTTAAACGGCAACTATAGTATTTTAAGCTTTATTTCTTATTAAACCTAAGGTTCCTCCTATACCCTAATTAAGCTATTACTTTTTTCTTTTTAATAAAGCTATATTATAAAAATAATTATTATAATAGAGCTTTCCGAGATTTTATTAAAATATCTTAAATTTTTAAATTTTAAATTTTAGATTTATATAGCGAAAATAGCTATATTAGCGGTTTTTTCTATAAACGTTAATTATTTTTTAGATTTCTTTAATAAAGGACTTACCCTATACCTTATTTTTACTAAAAACCTCCTAATTATTTTTTATATACTACTAGCCTTAGAAAAATTAAGAATTACTTTATTTCTTTTTAGAAAATGTCTTATCTCTCTTAAATTAACTCTTTTCTTTTATTATTAGATACTAAAACTTTCTTAAATCCTATATAAAAAGCTATAGAAGATACTAAAATTAATAAGGAACTTAATAAGTAATAAAAAAATTTAGTAGCAGAAATTAATAATTCTATTAGAATTAGTAAGTTATTTAAAACTATATATAAGGCTATAGAGGATATATTAGTACCTAAAACTTTATTAAGTTATATAAGGTATATTTCCTATATATTCCGAAAATTTAGTTAAAAAATACTTATATCTAATAAGATAATTCTAGGCAAATTAAAAAGTATATTAAATTTATAAAAAAGGAAGCCTTAAAGCTTAAAAGGTTTATTAAAAAGCTAAATAAAGATATTCTACTATTAATATGTCTATGGATTTAATCTATTTATAAAAAGCCGAACCTAGCTTATCTTTTTAGTTACTATAAGAAAGTAAGAATAGAACCTAGTTACATACGTAAAAAATACATATAGTAGTTTCCTATTTCTATACTTATAAGGTTTATTTTAAAAGTAATAGATTTTCTAAAAAAAGTAATAGAGAATAAATAGGAAACCTAATACTTTTAAATATTATAGCAATATATATATAAAGTCTATATAAATAAAAGGTAGATTTTCTTTCTTAGTAATACTATTATTTATTTACTATTTACTATAACTAACGCTATTTTATAGACTTATTGTCAGGAGTAAGACAACTAGTCGTTATATATCGCCGCGACACTAGCGTAGTGAGGAGCCCTAGGCTCCTCACCCTCCCTTATTCTAGGGAATAAGCTTATTAACTAACAATTATTATACTACCTATAACTTGTAAATACGTAATATTACCTTATAATACCAACACTAATTAATGGTTAACTTTATAGTTATACTATAGAATAGCTAGGTATTTCACCAAGAAGAGATAAGCCACTATACTAGTGCTACTTATACTAAAGAAAGCTATCTTTTAAGGTTAGAACTAGTCCTAAACCTTAAATAGAATTCTTCTACAAATCTAAGGATTTAAAAGGCCAGAACTGGTCCTAAGCCTTTCCCAAATTACAGATTCTTGCGTCTATTACGTAGAATAACACACTTTATAAGTCTTTGCAATTTAAGGCTAGAACTAGTTCTAAGCCCTATAATTGTAGATCCTTATCACAAACGCGTACTAAACGAAAATCCCTATACTAATAACACTTCCCTTCCTCCGAAAACATGGCTGCTCTAAATAACTAGAAAGACTCCTTACTACTAGGGGTAGCTACATACGCGAAACTTATTAATAAAGATTAGGACGAATTCGCCTTTAATATAATAACTTATACCGTAAAATAAGTTAACGGCTTTCTCCTATACTATATTCTATTCTACTAAAGTAAACACTATACCGATTTACAGCTATAGGAATATTTTAGGGAGGATTTTATAAGATAAACCGCTAATACCTAAGCACTTAGTAATGTTAATATTATTTAGGACTTTTAAGACTTCCTTTACAGGAATAGAGTATATATTACTAAAAACGGTAACCTAATTACTAGTAATATTTAGGTCGTTATTATTAGTATAGAAGAACTAGTATAGACGGAAGCTAAAATTATATATTAACTACGGAAACCCAAAACCAACCTATATTCTTTAAAAGGCAACTTTAACTTAGAATAAAACCCCTAGAACGCTAATCTTCTACCTAGAGGTACTCTCCTACCTAGAGGTAATCTCCTACCTAGAGGTACTCTCCTACCTAGAGGTAATCTTCTACCTAGAGGTACTCTCTTACCTAGTAGTACTTTTCCTCTACCTCCGCCGCCTTTAACTCCCCTACTCTAGCTAACCGGTAAGCCTCTATTATAAGAAGTCACGAATTTAATAAAGGTATATTTAGACAAAGAGAAGAAGTTTAGAGGAGAACTATATAATATGCTTAGAACAAAACTATAGGTCTTTTATAACTGCTATAGTAAGGTTAGAATCTAATGCTACTAGTTTTATTATACTTTTTTAGTTATATTAAAGGGACGGGCAGCGACATTTTATTATAACCATATTATAAGTAGAAACTATAGCTTTAATATAATACTTTAGCTTACTAGAGCCCACTTTAAGACTAATAAAAATCGCTAACTTTATATATCTAAATAGCGGGAGACTATATTCTAAAGAGTTATTACTCCTAATATAATAAAGACTTATTTAGAGTGCCTTTAACTACTCCTTAATAAACTCTAGAAAATCTAATATAGCCTTACTAAAACTTACTAAAATAAGAATAGTCTAAAGGACTAGGTTATCTTAGCCTGCCATAGCGTTCCTAAGTGTAATTTAGCGCTATATAAACCTATAGATACGTTTAAAGGAGTATATACTAAGCTACGCTCTGCTATAGGTACTATAATATAAATATAAGAATCTTAATAGTTTTATACTAAAAACCCTACCTAACTAAGTATTCCTAACTAATATAATTATAACTAGACTAATTAAATATATAGTGGCCGTAATAGGGAATACGGTAAAGGGTATAATTAACGTTAACTATAAGGCAATTATAGAGGTCCTTGTAGAGGTTTATTTTAAAGTAATTACCAAAAAAGTGCTATATTTATAAGAAGCTAAATTACTAGTTAACTAGGCACTTTTTTAATAAGTAAAAGGAGGCATATAATAAGTTTTATTAAAGTATAAGAAATATTAGAAATTATAAGGTTACTCTAACCTACTTTTAAAGCTTCCTAGTTTAATACGAAGGCGTAGAAAATCTTAAGGGTAAGGTTAATAAGGCTAAACAGCTCCTTATAGATATAGAAATTAAGGACTACTCTCCTAACTAATACTTTACTAAGTATAATAGGGTAAATAGTATATAAACTATTACTATTCTTAATAACCAATCTACGCTCTATTCTATTATAAAGTTAGATATTTTTAATAAGCTAAAAGAGAGTTTTATATTCTCCTTTAATAACAGATACTTAGCAAATATCTTCTATAGTATTATACTAGATACTAGGGCCGCAGGAGTATTTATAGTAGGAGAACCTTAAGTCTAAGCCCTTTAGCAGCTTAATAGCTCTATTTAGATTAACTATTTAACGGTAGGCTAATATATAATTTGTTTTAGTAAGGGTACTATAATCTTTCTTAGCACAATTAGGGTCTAAACCCCCTTAGGATATATTACTTTCCATATTATTCCTATAAACACCCCGTTTTTATTTTATATTAGGGATATAAATAAATTAGGCATTAAGCTTAATAATCTTAAAAATATACTTATATAGGGAGATAATTAGGTACCTATTATACGTAAGTAGGGTTACCTATAGTTACTCCTTTAATAACTAGAAAAGAGCGTTGCTTAAAGCTATTTAACTAAGTTAGAGTTACGCCAACTATACCACCATTTTAATTACCTATTAGTTTATTAATTGCTTAGGGTTCTTTAGTAAGTAGGTTATAAAGTTAAGATTAAGGCGATTAAGTATTTTATAAAGTACTATTATTACTACTAAATAAACCAGAAGTCCCCTAGCCAATTTAAGTTTACCCTTAAAGATAACTACAACTTTAACTTCTATATTATTGTTAATGTCGGAATATATAGACAAGAATATATAGATAGAGGTTACATAGTCACGTCTCTAATTAGTTATCCTTACGGTAACTTATCAGCCCCCTACTTAGGCACCGCAATCCTTACAATCCTCTGCTTTCTATACCTATTAAATAAGAATTAATTTAACAGTTAATAGGCTAATTAAGTGCACTTGGGTGATACCGACATTAATTAATAGTTAACCTTACTGGTTAGCTATAGAGCAATAAGGTTCACTGCCGCCCTAGCAGCTTCGTTTAATTATAAGCAGCAATCTAGTACCTAGTAGCAAAACCAGCACCTAGCAGCTCTGGCAGCATCCAACCCCAGCCAGCTTAGAATATCGCGAGATATTCTACAGCACGCAAATTAACACCTAGTACAACCTCTTTACTAAGTGCCAGTACCCCCAGCTTTTTAATAGCACCTAGCACCTAACCGCCCTTAAGCAGTACCCCATTAGCAGCTACCTTAGCAGCTACCTTAGCAGCACTTATATAGTATACCAGCTTATACAATATTTAGCGTTATAGTAACCCAATAGCCTCGCGCAGTATTTAACTACCCAACAGCTTTACGTAGTACCCCAATATAATAACACAACCTAGCAGTAAACCATTACCTAGTACGCGTTATAGCATACAAATTAATACCTAATAGCCTTATATAGTACTCCAGTGTTATAGCAACCTAGCAGCGTCAGTAGTACTAAATACCCAACAACCTAGCAGCGTTATAGCAGCATCCTATAACCTAGCAGCGTTAGTAGCAGAGTTGGGAATAAGTAAGCGAGCCAAGCTAAGCAGGCTTAGCTTGCTAGCTTATAATTTTTAACACCTTAAGCTTACTTGCTTGGCTTATTTAGTTAAAATTATTAGCTTACTTAGCTTACTTACCCGCTTAATTAAATTTTATATAGAAGTCTTGGTGTTATATACAAAATTAAGGCTATAGGCCACCCCAAAATCTCTCCTCCACGGCCCAACTTATAGTTATATAATGTAGTTACGTAGGGGTAGTTATCGCAAAGCTTAGCAAGGTGTTAAAAGCGGCTTTAAGGAACGCGTTAATAGAGACTTTAAGAGAGGCTCTAAGCGAGGCTTTAAGCAAGGCTTTAAGGGAGGCTCTAAGGGAGGCTCTAAGGGAGGCTTTAAGCGAGACTTTAAGGGAGGCTTTAAGCAAGGCTCTAAGGGAGACTTTAAGAGAGACTTTAAGAGAGGCTCTAGTAATAAGGCTTCTACTTTTAAAGCACCTAGATATTAGCTATCGCCTATATAAATCATGGCTTACTTACTATCCGTACTAAATCTTTTAAAGCCTATCCTTTTATAGCTATAATTATACTATAAGGCAGCAATAAGATTAGGCCGAAGCCTTAAGCAATATAGCTCTAAAAGATTACCAGCTTCACTAAAGGCTTATTTACAGTTATTACTTATAGCTAGTGTTATTAATATATTAAGAGCCATCTTTAAGAGCTTTAGCTAAGTTAATTACTCCTACTACTAATATAATATAGGATTGCTTATAAGCAAATAATCGTAATTAAAAGGCTCTTAAACTCTTTAAGCTTTATACTTATTAAGGTTAATAAGGCCTTAAGAGCCACAAGTATTAGCTTAAATATAGTCGTCTCTACCAGACGCCGTATGCAATAGTTTTTGTTACTAAGTTAGTAACTTAGTTGGTGACGTAATTAAGGCCTCTAGTTTAGCTTTATATTAAAGCTAAAGCTTAAAAAAAGCTAAGTCGTTTTTAATTAGCTAATCTAGGCAATCTGCCTATATATATTTATAGAAGTTTTTATATAAAGGATAAAGTAGAATAGCTATATAGTAGACGGGAGTCTTATTAAGTTTCTTAAAATACTTCTATAGTTTTAACTACCTGCAATTAAGGTTAATTACGTAGTAATCCTTAATTAGTTCTTAATTAGGATAGCCTTCTATTATTACTTTAGCTACTTAGGCCTTCTTTTCTTTAAAGAGGCTAAGCAGCCAATTAAATATAGGAATTACCTCCTAAATCGCGCTATATAGACCTAATTTACCTCTAGCTTTAAATATCTTAGTAGCTTCGCGAATTAGTAATAGAATATTAATATAGTTAATAATAACGTCCCAATTATCAGAGGTTAACGCTTCGCCTATAATAAGTGGTAAAGATGGAGATACCTTTTTTCCTTTAGCTATTAGAGGAGCTACTTCCTTATTATATTTCCGAATTATATATTACATAATTAAATTAATTAGGCTATAAAAAAGGACGGCTTAGGCGAAGGCGTTATAATAGCTATTCTATCTAGTTTTAACTAGCTTTACTACTTTAAGAATTCTACCTTTAGCCTCTAGTATAGTAACCTACTCCTATTGCTGGTACTCTTTAAAAAGTTAATAAAGCTAAGGTGTATTAATAGAGTTAAGGATATTAATAAGAATGCTAAGAGGACCTTTTTTTTGCTATTCTTTAAGGAAGCATTCTTCGTCCTATTTAGTAGAAGTTAGTAAAAGAGTAGGAAGTAAAGATTTATTAATTAACTTACTAGTATATTTAAATCCTTATTCTTATATACTTCTTTATTTTTTCTAAATAAAATTAACTAGGCTATAAGGTTAAGGATATAGGCCGCGCACTAAATCCAACAGTCCTTTTTCTTAAAGCTAAACTTAGTAAATAGATAATCTATATAGGTGCTATTATTAGCGGCATTATTAATAATAAAATAGCTAAGCCTTTTACTACTAACGTTAAAATAAGTGAGGATGTTACTAATTACTTAATCGTAGTTAATTCCTATATAACGGCTGAGTTGCTCTAGTAAAGTAATTAAATAGTTAACAACTTAGCCTTCGCGATTAAGGTGGTAAATATATATACTAGTAAGAGCGTATTTACTACTACGTATAGTTTGGCCGTTAAATAAGAAATAAAGCTTTAAATAGGCGCTTATAAGCTCCTTAATTATAGCTAGCTAGTAGGCCTTATAGTCCTATATTATATAAAGCCGAACTAACTTATAGCTTTTCTAAATCTACCACTCTGCGTTATAATTAGCAGCGGCTATTATAATATAAAAGGAAGGTGTTTTAACCTCTTATAAAGGATAATTATTATTAGTAATCTATTTAATTATAGCTTACTAAAAGGCCTTCTTATTAAAGCCGCTAATAAGATTATTTACGAGGCCTTAAGAGATTCTATGCTTTCCGTTAAGTACTTTAAGAATTATTACCTTCCGCTTCTTTATAAATTTAATTACGCCTTACTTATTATAACTATAGCCTTCCCTCTCTTCTATAAGGTATTAGAAGGTAGAAGAAATAGTAAAGGTAATATTAAATTAGCCACTAGGTATAATATGCTAATAGCAATATTTATATTCCTAAAATAGTTACTTACTAGTACGGTATTAAAGTTAATATCCGTACTAGTAAATAAAGCTTATATTCCTCTTTAAGATTCTAAATAGCTTCTAATATTAGTTAAGTTAGCCTTAGTTAATCCTATTATAGTTTCTCTTAAAGTTAGTATTATCTAAAGGCGGTAGAGACGCGTCTAGAGTAACAGCTTTGGAAAGTATAATTATAGGCGTTAAAGTAGCTATCGCGTTTAGGTTAGCTTTAGTAAGATCCTAAGGCATTACTAATAAAAGGGCTAGTAGATAGCTGTAATTATAGTAGTATTTTAGGGGGGGTTTAGTAAAGAGATCTCTTTAAATATAGATCGCGACTTAAGCGCGAGAATGCTTAGCGTGGAAAAATAATTATACGCGTCAAAATTACCACCAAAAGTGTATTATAAGATTTAACTCTTAACCAAAATCTAGTGTATATATTTCCTATTAAGCGGGCAAGCTAGCTTGCAAGCTAAGCCTTATTTTAGCTTACTTGCTTGCCTAAAATAGACCTTCTAGCTTGCTGGCTTACTTAATTAGTTAGCAAGCAAGCAAGCCAATCTAGCAAGCCAGCTTGCTTATTCCCATATCTGAGCCCAAATCGCTTACTTAAATCACTGTCTCGCGATTAAGTTTAGGTAATATCTAAGATCGTTACATTTGCTTCCCTTAAAAGATAAGGTAGGGAGGTAATCGATATTGACCTCCTAATTGACTTCCTAATTAACCTCCTAATTGACCTCCTAATTGACCTCCTAATTGACCTCCTAATTGACTTCCTAATTGACTTCCTGATTGACTTCCTAATTGACCTCCTGATTGACCTCCTAATTGACCTCCTAATTGACCTCCTAATTGACCTCCTAATTGACCTCCTAATTGACCTCCTGATTGACCTCCTAATTGACCTCCCAATTGACTTCCTAATATGCACTCAATAATAGACACCCAATCGCAATTGCCCGGCTCTATAATAAAGGCTTAAGCCTCTAATTGAGGAATAAGCACCTTAACCTTATCGCCTAACCCCATTGCAATTCCTTTCTTATCCATATTATATTAATCGCCTAGGGGAATTGCGTACTTAGTAATAGTAGCCTTATAGAGATTAAACCACTCTTTAATAATCTCTGGATCCTTAATATCCTTTCGCTTTTAATTAAGGCCTTAGATAAATTAAGCTTTAAGCTCCAGGTATCGGGTAAGGAAGTTTTTATACCAGTATTGGCTAAGCTCTAAAGGACGCTTCTTTGCAATAAGGATACTTTTGGCCATAGATTTAAGGTATTAAATTTAAGGTGGCCAACCACAGGCTCCTATTATATTAATCTATTTAACTAAGAAGTCCTCCTTAATAACTAAGAGCTTTTAAAGCTTTTGGTAATACTCTTTGCTTAACTAGCGGCCGTTACAACGATGGTAAATAGAAGAAGGTAATAGACCGTATATTTGGGCAAGTAAACGGCCAGATTAATTAGAATTGGCTTCCAATAATTAAAGAACAATTTGCATTCGAGCTTCTTAGTCAAGCGACAGCAATTAGGGGGTAATAGAGGATATAGTGGTGGTGTAGTCAAGAAGTATATTAATATTTTGATTTTGATTTTCGTAGGAGGCCCATACACTGTCTCGGGTGGGTAGCTGTCTCGTCTAGGTGGCTAAGACGTTATAAAGAAATTATAATTTATAAGGAAATGTTAGTATAACCGTAAAGAGAGTATATCCTTAATAGAAAAATATAATTTCGGTAAGATAAAGGAGAAACGGTATAATTTCTTAAAAAAATCTAATATAAAGGATGTTAATCCTCTAAGAATTTATCTATACCGTATAAATAATCTTTAAAAATACTAAAAGATACCTTTACTTTTTAGTTCCTTTAAGACCTACTTTTATACTTTCTTAATCTCTAAGAATTCCTCTAATATATTTTAGCTGCATTAAGAAAAAGATTACGCTTTACCTCTTTAAGTAAAGGTTACTATTTGAAGGCAGAATTTATTTAATTTTAACTTAAATATTAAGACTACTAGAGATTTTACTTTAGTACAGTAAGGTCTTTAAGAAACTTTTTTAAAACTTATATAAAATTTATCTTAGCTTAATACTATTTAGCACCTTAACTAGCCTTAAGTATTAACCTTAATTTTCTAGTTAAATACCCTAAAATCTTCTCTACTACTCTAAGAAAACTATTACCTATTTAGGGAAATTACTATAAATGGAATACTACTAAAGTTCTTAAATAAGGATATTATATAGCTATACGGAATTATTAGTTATACTAATAATATTTCTTAATTATTTTATAATTAGTACTACTCTTTACTTATAAAAGTAAAATGTATTCTAATTTTATTAAAATATTGGGCTTAATTATACCGTAGCGTAGTAAAAGAGTTTTAGAAAACCTTAAAAAAGGGTTATTTAAAGTAAAAGGTATAAATATATCTAATTTATATTAAAAGCCCTACTTATATTTACTAATTATACTTTATTTTATAAATTATTATATTAATATATAGTATATATTCTAGTAAATCTACTTTTTAGGATAACTTTTCTACGGTTAATAAGAGCTCTAAATAGAGTAGGCGTATAAAATAGATAGAAATAGTATTAAAAGCTCGGTTAAAACGTTAAAAAATTAATACTAAGGATATTATAAGGGTAAGAGCTAAATATTAAGGAAAATTGCTAGGTTTTAATAAAGTTTTTATATATTAAAAAGGTTTAAAGGTAAAGGTATATAAAAATAATTACTAAATTGCTTAGAAATACTAAGAACTTAAAGGGGAATCTTAGCCTTAAGATAACAATAATCTTGATTAGCGTAATAAAATAATAAAACTTTTTTATAGTTTTTTTCTCTTATTTTTTCTAATAAATTAGAAGTATGTATTTAGAATTTATAATAAGTTTTAGTATCTACTATGTTAAAAAAAATTCGTGCCTACGGTGTATGCCCACTTTTAAGATTTTTTAAGAAAATTTAGCATATATAGCCAAATTTAGGGTAGCACTCCTTAAAAATAGTTACCTTTACTATACTTAAACCTCTACTAGACTATTACCGGATAGTTACTAAACGGTTACTTTTTGGTCTTAAAGAAGCTTTAAGCTAATTTTACTAGTAATTATATGCCTTTAGAAACCTAGCGCTAGTATAAGGGTACTTTTAGTCCCTTACTTAGCTATATCGCTTAAGAGCTCTAAGGGGTAGCCAAGGCCTAGCTAGAGGCTAGGCTTAGCACCTCCTTATAAGCTCCTCGGGCTTATAGCCCTTTCCCTCCTCATCGGTTCGTCTCTCTCCGTACGAGGCTATTACCTACCCTTATTACTATCCCTTTGTGTAGTAACCATTTTAAGGACTTTTTATATATATACGCCTTATAAGCCAATCTAGAGGCTCTATACCGGATAGAGCTTAGTGTTAAAGTGTTAAGTCAGTACGGCAAGGGTGCTGGCGCCTCATTTAACGCTTAGATATTGTGGTAAACAGTAGCGACATGGCCAGGAAGCCTATAATATTTAGTATAGTTAGTTAAAAAGCCTTAATATTGTTGCCGTCTATTTAATTATTAAATTATATAAGTAAAATATCGTCCTTATGCCGCCTAAAAAATATTGTACGTTTTTAGCTCCAAAGCCCCTAAAGCCTCTAAAAGCACCTTAAGCCTAGAAGTCCTATTTGCAGACCTTTTAAGCGACGCAGTATATACATAATAGCTTATTGGTAGTAATTATACAGCCTCTAGAGGCCTTAGTGGCTTCAGTAGCTACGTAGTAGGCAGTGGTGCTGATTAAGGATATTAAGGAGGCTTGGCTAAGCAGCTAGAGAGAGGATATTAAGGACGAATTAGGAGCCGTTTTTGAGGCCCGCGGCGAGACTGCTGAGGATAAGGTAGATAAGGTAGATAAGACTAAACTACTAGAGCTATTAGCTAAAGAAGTTACAAAAATAGGCCTTCCTGCTATTCCTACTTTATAGGAGCCTATAGCCGCTGTCCCTAAACTAGACTTTAAAGTTATTAACCTTCCAGATAAGTTAATATTTGCCGCTCGGTGTACTAGTAAGCCTATTAGTAGTATTAACGCAGATATTAAATCTAATAACCTTTCTAATTAAAATAAGGATAATGAGCGTACTGCTTATTATATACTAGCGGATTAAATTTATATAGAGTCTGGCGGGTATAAATCTAAATAGGACCTACCAATTTAAGTATTCCTACTATTCTTTAATATTAGTGTATTTAAGAAGCTCGCAATTAATATAAACCTATATACAGCCTCTTAAAATGCTAGTAGATATTACTAATTAGGATAATATGTAGGTAAACAATTACGGATATAGAAGTAGACCTCTGCTAGTAAATTAATAATTTAGGTAGGACTTGTTATCTATATAGGCGTCTTTAAAGTTATCTAGGTGCGAAACCTTTAGGCTACAGATCCTAAATATCCTAAATATTTAATTAGCTTATTTATGGGCTAAAAGAGATGGGAGCAACTTAAGCGCTTTTTCTATACCTCACTACCTCCACTAGAGGGTGTTAAACGTCAGGGTTTTAAGAAAATTAAGCCGTTAGCAACTCCTTTAAGCGAGGCGTTTAGAAAGTATATTATACCTAGATCTATAGTTAGCTTTAATAAGATAATAGTAAGGTTTACTAAACAATCTATAGCTATAATTAAATTGCCTAGTAAGCCAGTACCTAAGGGCTTTAAGATATTAAGCCTTTGTTAATATGGGTATTACTATAGCTTTATATTTACCTCACCTAGCTACTTTTTTAGGCTTCCTTCTTAAATAGATTATTAAGATATTGTCCTCTTAAAGACCCCTAAGTGCGTCCTCTACCTTACCTAACAGCTTCCTCTTTAGGCTTATTAATTTTGCCTATTCTTAGATAACTATTTTATAAATATTCCATTACTCCAGGTGCTTTAACAACTTAGAATTACTATAGCTAGCACAGCTTAATTAAACTTAAAGGACTATTTAAAGGTACATAAAAGGGCTAATAAAAGGAAGAAAAGGCTACCGTTTAATTATATTACGGGAGTAATTATTAAAGCAGTTAATTTGGTGCTTTTAATCGTATAGCAGGATAAGAATTTAGTACGGTTTTTAATAATAGCTCACTTATATAGCAATAAGGATATTAATAAAGTTAATCAGCGTCGGCCGTGGGTATATAATTCCTTCCTTAAGAAGCTAGTAGCTAATGTTTAGGGCAATAATCTAATTAAGAAGTTAACGCTCCTAAGGCTCTCTATTAACTATAATAACTAAATAGGCAGCGTTAATATTTATAATTAGCTTTAAAGCTATTATACTACCTAGATTACTACTATACGCACCTAGCTACCCTTATTCTTCTAGGTGCTTAATACAGCTATAATTAACACCTATATTATTAGTAAAAAGATCTTTTAAACGTTAAAGAAGCCCTTCCTCTAAACCCACCGCCGTTTCCGTATACAATTGGTATAGAACCTCGTTATTATAGGTAGTTAGCAGATGGGCCTAAATAAGCACAATACTGAGCGTCTTCTTTATTAAAGCTCACCAAAATCTAGGCAATATTAATCTAGTATTAGGCCTAGTTATAAAAATAAAACAAATTAAAAAACTACCTATATTACCGCTAAAACCCTACTACCTACAATTCGACGGTGTAAGACGCGAACTCACCATTCTATTAAAAGCTTTACGAGGAAATAAGGCTATAAGACCCTTCTAAAGTGCTAGATATGTAAATGAAAAGAGGCAAAGAAGCTTATAGTTAAAATTAGGCAAATAGTATATAAATATAAGGCCTATAGGCTTCCTCTATATCTTTAGTGCTTTAACAATTTTTATTTAGTAGGCGACGACTAGGTAAGTATTTTAGGTCCTCTACTTTCTTATACCCTTAATATTAAGACTCTAAAGCTAATTAAGCCTTTACTATAGTGCCCTTCTTAGCCTCCTTTAAGCCCTCCTCTACTGCCTTTAATTAATCCTCTATATTAAATAACCGCTAATTAAACCGTTTAACTACTTTTGTAACACTTAGTACACCTTATTTAATATATACAGCACATCCTCTCTTATAACCTTAAGCTGGTCCTTTATTAGCTTATCCTTATTAGCATTAAGAACGCGTATAAAGCGGATAGGTAGCAGTAGTTTAGGGGAGGACTTTAATGGAGAATTTTCCTCTATAATCAGCAGCTGGTTGGTAAAGGAAGGGCAGAAACCTATAGGCATGACGTTATATATCACGACTTTTTTGCCCAGCTTCCTCGAAAAAAATTATATATAGGTGTTTTTAGTGGTAGCCGTAGTAGCCTTCTACAGTATTTCATCGGCATCGCAATATTAACGCGTTTTGGTGAGGCTTGCTAATAAAATCACGCTAGCTAGGGTGCCTGCAGCATGCTAACCCAGGCAGGAGCGCCCAAAGCGCCCAATACGAAAAGTCACATTTGCCACACGAAGGGATATTGTCCTCTTCCATCGACTCTCCTTGTGACTCATGCTCGGCTTGCCTACTCCCTACCATACACCCTAGCAATGTGCCTTACAGCTAGGTTCTATTATAACAGTCTATTAAGTACTAGAAAAAGGATTAAATATAAAAAATTTCTTACAAAATCTATAAAATACGATATATTATTTTATACTTTTAGAGTAAGTCTAACTCCGCGCCCTGTCTTATATTAAGGCGTACTAGGTATTTTTAGGTACTAACTAAGCCGTATATGGAATTTTGCTAACTTTTCCGGGAAAGGGGCTTATCTTTGGTGGCAATGTTGAGATTTAGCCTAAGCGCTCGTGGCCTGGGCGGTCTAAGCCCGCTTGGACGTCGGACGGTTACTTTTCCGGTTTAAAGGTTCACTTCTTCCAGTCCTCGTCTTGGAATTCTCGTTCACTGGCTACCAATAGATTCTGTTCTTTTGACTGAGAGCCTTCACACGTTGACCACGTAATCTTATATTTTCAGCTGAGGCTGGCCCGTGCAGGAATTGTGCATTAGCGCTTATAGTACAAGGGGGCAACCTGAGCGGGTCACTCGCCCTCCCTGCAAGTTTTGATGACATTATAGTAATATCCTGGGAAAATAGTAAGTGCACGGCTATAATGCCACCAGAATTTGGGAGGGCAAGTGGCCCGCTCAGGTTGCCCCCTTGTAGACCCACCCTTTAGCGTGGTAAGACCGACCTACATCCACGAAAACAAATCTTCTGCGGAGCGTTTCATGAGATACGGCTATCGAGCACCTTAGATTCTTCCTTACAGAGTATTATATATATCATTTCCACCAGACTAGTCACCGGTCTGACAGATTAGACGTTAGGTAATTATAACAGAGACTAATAACGAGCACCTGCTTCATCCTGGTCGTTAGGAAGCCCTCCGACTGCGGGGAGAGAAGTCATGGCTATACCGCTTTCAAATCCTTTCTCTTTAACGCCTTCACAGTACTTTCCTACCTTCCGGTTAAAGCATGTTATCGTCTCGTTCACTACGCTTTTCATGCTTATCCTCCTCTTCCTCTACACACCGCTCCCGAGCAAATGCGATGCCTACAACGACGGTGTTGTCTGCCATTTGGCCGACGGGGCGAAACACATGTTCCCTCAGGAAGATAAATGGCGGCCAACGGAACTCAACAAGGTGAAATCAACGTTCGCCTTTGCGACCTTTCTCGCAAGTTCGGCGGACTCGGATGAAAATGATCCCTACTTCGTCGCCGCACGCATTCTCACCTACCAATTTCTCCACGCCGAAGAGACGCGATCAAGAAACCAGTCGATACCCTTCATCGTCCTCGTTACCGACAAGGTTTCCGAAGCAAAACGCGAGCGGTTACGAAAAGATGGCGCAATCGTCGTACTCGGCGAGGCCATTAAGGCGGACTGGGTCAAAGCCGATGTCAGTACATGGGACGATGTGATGACAAAGTTGCGGCTATGGGAGTTGACGCAATTTGAACGCATCTGCATGCTTGATGGCGACACTGTCCTCGCCGCGCCTCTAGACAGCGTCTTCGACGACCCCGCCGTAACGCAGCAACAAACACTAAGCAAGCCCGAAGGCGTTAGGGCCGATGAAGGTGCCATACCCTCCAGCTACTCTTTCGCCGGCGTCCCCGAGATGAATCGCGAACATGGATTTCCGCCCACTAATGAACACCACGATTTTCCGAATAAAAACTACCTTAACAGCGGCTTCTTCGTCTTCCAACCGTCGCTCGAAATGCTCAGTTACTATCTCTCACTCCTCGAGCTTCCCGGTCGCTTCAAGCCCAATTTCCCTGAGCAAAACCTCCTCAACTACGCGCATCGCAGAGACGGAAACATGCCTTGGACGACGCTGGGAAATACATGGAACATCCACTATCCGCTCATGGCGGATTTGAAGGGCGGCGTCAAGAGTCTTCATGAGAAGTGGTGGAGTCCGGGGCACAAAGATCTGCAGCCGTGGATGGAAGCGTGGCGGTGGAGAATGGAGGGTTTCTTTGAGGCTATGGATTAGGCTACGTGGTGGCTCGTAAAGAAGTGGGCTTGATGAATGTGAAGGTGGCATTTTTCGGATTGGGCATGCATACGGAGGACATAGCCAAAAAAAGTGGGTGGACCGTGCGCAGTGGCTTAGGCCACGTTCCCTTTTCGGCTTAGGGCCTGTTTGAAATATGTATGGATATTATATTAACTCGCAACAATAAGCATTCGACGACGCCGAATAGACGTATCGTCAGTGCGCAGCGTTCCGTTGAGCCGTATATGCCGAGGGATCCTCTTAATCCATCGTTGAATTCGCCTCTGTAAGAGCCCCTTCCAGCACCATATCCATATCTTCGCCATCGTTTTTGTCTCCAGAGGGCCCTTCTTATGACCTCGAGTAAATCTTCCGGAACACTGGAGTTACTGTCCATACTGGTTATGCCAGATTCGTTGAAGCTTTTGCCTTCCGGGCGTCTGCCAATCCTCCCTTGCCCTCCAGCTCTTGCGCTGATCCATTGATGCCCTCTTCCTCTTCCTCTGCCTGTTGAGCTCGGATTCCGAACTTGATCCCATTATTTACCGAAGGTCGTAAAATTGCTGCAGTAGTGGCAGTAAAGTATAATTATGAAGAACATTTTTTATGTGAAGAGACGGACGACAGATCGATCAAGGAAACTATCCCTTGACACGTCAACTTGGGCACACGTGTTATCGGTAAGAATTTACCAATCAGATCAATAGAATTTAATGCGTGCTTAGGAATATAAAGCTTTTAATTTCATAGCAAATTAATATATAGGCTTATTCTTTGGAGTTAAGTCGCTCGATATAAGGTCTCTAGTATTCGTCCTTCCTACAGAACGGTATTTTACAGATATTGCAGCCAAAATAAGTCCTTAAAAGACGCTGCCGCCTCTACCACTCCTTACTACCCCGAGGTTTCCTTATAATATTTTGCGATAGCTCCGACAGAGCCTTCCTATTGCCTATATACTCTATCTAAGTATATTTACTAGCCTCTATATAAGCTAAATAGTAGATATATTAATTAAATAGCTTAACTAGCTCGTGCTGCGCCGTAGAAACCTATATTATATCGTTTATAGAACGTTAAGGAGCGTATTTTTAAGTATAAGCTTTCTGCTTATAAATCAAGTATTTAAATAGGGCGTTATAGAGGTCAATTTGGAACTATTTTTTATAGCTATCTTAACAGCCTCTATAGTAGTTAGTAGGTTAGTAAAAAGGATAGTAAAAAGCAATTTCTAATAACTATATTAAATAGGAAGTGCTATAGAGGCATCTAGGTCTATCTGCAGATCCTTTACATTATAAAATATAAGTGTAATTAGTTTGTAATATCCACGCCGTATATATAGCAATTATACCAGAATATAAAGGTTGGAATAGGTAATATCTTCTTAATATAATTAAAGACCTCTTAAGTCTGTTTAGCGTTACTAATAGTAAGAGGAGGACGTTTTTATATAGCAACCTGGCGATATATAATGTTATTAGATTTTAAGCCTTATAGTTAAAGTAATTAACTTACCGTTATTAATAGTACTTATAAAAAGTACTATATTGACGTCTTTCTAAGCAAACTATTATGGGACACCCCTATAATACCTTATATATATCTACCTATTTCTACTAACTTAGTATTTAAAGACTAACCGTAAGATGGCAATCTAATGGCAACCTATAGCATTCTGCCATATTCTGCTAAGTTTATTAAATTCTACTAGGTTCTACTAGGATATTACGGGACACCCCTATAACACCTTATACACGTCCACCTATTTTTACTAACTTAACAACTAAAGACCGACCACGAGACGGCAATCTAATAGCAATTTGCCGTATTCTACTATATTCTACCAAGTTCTACTAAATCCTGCCAAGTTTTGCTAGGATTACTCCCTAAATCCTATTCTGCTCTATATACGTATTAACTAAGCAACTAAGCCAATAATATATACTCTTTCTTCCCATTTTCTTACCTTCTTTCCTTACGTAACGTTTTAACTTTATTATATAGTTTATGTACATAGCTTAGTAATATCTACTTTACTATATATTATCGCCGCTTATACTTACTCCATAATATTATATTACGTTAAACCTATACTTTATACCGCCCTATTTAGCATATAGAATAACCTAAAAGCCCCTATATCTATAAAAGACCTATAAGCTATATTTACTAAATAAAAAAGACTCTATAATAGGTCTTTGTGGAAACCCTTACCCGTTAAAAAGCCTAATATTATAAGTTAATTAAATCTCTAAAAAAGGAAATTAAAGAGATCCGCTGAAACCTCCCATCTACTATACCGCCACCCCTACCTATCCCTACTGGTATTAACCTATAAATATTAGGTGGAAAGAGCGCGTCTAAATCTAACTTCTAACCCCAAATTTACTAATTAGTTCCTCTATAAAGAAGCTAACTAAATATCTTTTTAATCTTCCCGCCTATTTAGGTAAAAGGAGTAAACTATACTCCTTTCTTAACCAACTTAAAAATAAGCTAAATGTGTTACGGACGCTTTAAGTACAATGTTATAACTACTTGGAGAGGAGTTGGAAGAAGCTAGTTAGTTAATATAGGCATAGTCCAGAATAGATCCGGTAGAACTATGTGACGAGGAATAGTAACCGAGTCACGTGATGTGATCTATATAATCTATGTGATTTATATAATCCGCGATAGAATAGATAAAGTATACGTACCTTACGTACAAGGAGGGTTTCCTAGGAGTATAGTTGTGTATTTAAAGGACCACAGTCCCTACTCTAGATAGTTCTTTCCTTATAGTGATTCTTAGAATATAATTAGAGTTAATCTATTAAGCAACCACTCCACCAGTTATTATTACGTTATTAACTTACTTGCAATACCTATATACCTAGCCTAATAATAAACCTATCGTAGTACTTGCTACAAGGTTCCGTTACACAATCACTACCTAGTTACGGTTTCAATAAGTTAAATAATATGCCACCAAAAGCAGCCACCACGACGCCATTAACGGCGGCAACTACTTTAGGGTTAGGAGGTGATACCAGTATAGCAGATACTAACTTATAGTAACCTGTGACGGTCGGACAACTATAAGAGATAGTCGACTAGTTAATAGAGAATAATGCGATACTTAAATAAAGGATTAACGGGATAGGCGTAGTAAAGGTTAAGTTACTATTAATCAAAAGATTCTTAGGGGAGAGATTAAAGCTTAAAGGATTTCTTATGTAAATGCATTTTAAGGTTGTACAAGAAGGAGCAAAGCTAGCAATACCTATAGATCAAATAGCTTACGCGGGATTATTCCTATTAGGAAGAGCACTTAAGTGGTTTAAGCCTTACCTTATAGAAATATAAGCAAATGGAATAACAACCACTAACTAAGAGGTGCAGTTTATATTCTTAAGTTAGAACGGATTTGTAGAGCGACTTATATAAATGTTTGGAAACCTAGAGGCAGTAATCACAGCGAAAAGAAAACTCTAAGACATTACGTAACGAACCTTAGCAATTAAGTATATAACATAGTTTTAAACGCTAGCTATATAAGTTAAGTAGAATAATAGGGCGCTTATAGCACAGTATAAATAAGGACTTAAGGCTAAAGTCTAGGACGTAATTATTCTAATAGAAGATGCGGACACCCTAAGGGATCTAATAGATTAAGTAATAAAGATTAATAATAGGATCTTCTAAAGGGAATAGACTAAGAGAGGTTAGAATAGAGTTCTATAGTTATATAAGGCGCAGAATACGCAATAACAAAAGCTAAGTTAGAAACTATGGTATAGCGCAGAGTTAATAGACCTAAGTGGTACTAAAGAAGCCTATAAGAGATAGAGTAAAAAACTATAGAAATTTAGAGGTTAAGGATCTAGTAATTATAGGACTAAGGAATATAGGCTAAACCAGGGATCTTAGCAGCAGAAGACGTTTAGGCGGACTCTATAGTAAAGTTAATAGTTTAAAGACGAAGCTTATATAAATTGCAAGAAATAAGGTTATTTCGCGAGGGATTATAAAGATAGTTAGAGTTACTATGCAATAAAGGGAACCTAACTAGTAAAAGATACACATATATAGAGGGATAATAGTATACTATAAGGAACAAAAGAGTGTTTAATTAGAAGTTTCGCGTTTTGTTATAATAACGCATACTAAATTTATAAAGATGCTAAGTACAGCGCAAGCTATTGGCTATAAGAGCTAGAGTTAAGAGGACTTAGAGGAACTAAAGAGTTAGATAAAGAATAAGATCGACTCTATAAGCTAGATTAAGATATTACAGCAATATATAGATAATAATTAGTAATAATAATAATGGAGTTGGAGTACTTATTAATTAATAGCGACGAGGACAGTAAAGGAACTAATTAGGGGTATCCGAACCTTAATAACGTAATTACAGAAGTAGAGACTGGGACCACTATAGAGCAAGGTTTAGTAACGGGCATTATAATACCATTGGATACGGCATCCATCGCTTTATAAGACGGAAGGAGTAATATCTAAAGAGGATTAAGCAAGCAGACGACTGCTAGTGCTAGCTTACTACTTAATAAAGGCAAAAGGCCAAAGGCTTAAGATTCTTAAGACGAGATAAGAGAGATCTAAGATTCCGCAGATAGAATAAGGATAGCTTAAGGACCTATAACAGACGAAAACCAATAGAGTAGAGCAGTAGCTCAGTTTAGAAATATACGAATAAGCTTAGAATAAGAGTTCCTAAAGGCATTAGATTCTTAAGACAAAATAGATAAGATTTAAGACTCTTAAAATAAGATAAGAACACTACGGACGCTTAGTTAAACTAAGGCGGGAGCTAAGCTTAAGTTAGAAGTAAGCTTAGGATTAAAGAATCTAAGGGACTAAGAATTCGGAGTATAAATAAGGACACCTATAGGTAAGAGGTAAGGGGCTTCTTTATAGATTAGAGAATCTATAATATAAACAGTAGTTAGACTAGGAGATAGATATATAGACCTAGAGGACTTACTAGGGAAACATAGTGTTTAGCCTAAAGATTGAAAAGTTAATACTAAGATTAAGAAGTGCGACAACTTTAGGGATCCACTCGTAAGACGCGAAAGAAAAAAAACTATAGAGAAATTTAGAGCGAGAATTACCTTATAGCAAGAACAGAAACTAAATAAAAGATCTAGTATATTGGGACGTATAAGGGACAGAGCGCCTATATAAAAGGTCACTAATAGGCCTAGAGTAGGCATACTAAGAGCTAAGTAGCTTACTAAACTGGAATAAGAAGAGGATCTAGGGATTCTAACTAGGTTTAAGGAATAATATATAAAAGGCTATTATAACGCAGTAATAAGAAGATACTTTCTTACGGATAAGCCGTATATACTTAAAGGGTTATACTAAAAGTGGTATAGACAACAACACAATAATAAGTGGGAAGATTTCTATATATAGTTAGATAAGAAAGTTGTCTAAGACTACCTAATTATAGAAAAGGCTATAACGCATATTAAAGGAGCCTTAATTATAACATTAAAAGATCTAGAGGAGCAATTAGGGGATTAGAGAAG
>Ga0307515_10005936_pt1 | contig 24621 bp, 21 predicted proteins | sample 17_EM_MG_FD_194513 | JGI IMG/M metagenome (GOLD analysis project Ga0307515, IMG submission 194513) | Populus trichocarpa ectomycorrhiza microbial communities from riparian zone in the Pacific Northwest, United States - 17_EM | ecosystem: Host-associated > Plants > Roots > Unclassified | place... | reverse complement strand
TTGACCTTGGCGTACTTGCGCTCGATGTGGGCGATCTGCTGCAGCGTGAGGCTCTGCACCGTCTCCACCGCCATGGGCAGCGCGCGCTCGAGCATCGGGTCGAGGCGGCCCCAGGCCTCGTCGTAGAAGCGGCACACCTGCGCCGGCGTCACGCGCTCCAGGGCCTGAGGTTGAAGCCGGGCCAGGAACTGGGCGTAGTCGGGCAGCTGGGTGGCGCGGTGCCAGCGGAACCAGGCGTTGAGGGTGTCGCGCGCCTGGGGTGTCTGCACCTCGTTGAAATCGACGTAGCCATCGAGCCACCAGAAGCTGAGTTCGGGCGCCTGGCCGTAGAGAAAACGCGTTGCGCCGCAGCCGGACAACAGGCTGGCCATGACCAGCGCCGAACCGATAATCAGTGAACTCCAAAAAGGACGTTGCATGGCGCTCGACATCGTGATCATGGCCGCGGGCAAGGGCACCCGTATGAAATCCAGGCTGCCCAAGGTACTGCATACGCTGGCCGGCCGCAGTTTATTGCAGCATGTGCTGCAAACGGCCGCATCGCTGGGCGCCGACCGCATCATCACCATCACAGGCCATGGCGCCGAGCAGGTCGAGGCGGTCGTGACGGCGCCGAACCTGCAGTTCGTGCGCCAGATGCCGCAACTGGGCACCGGCCATGCCGTGCAGCAGGCCGTGCCCGCGCTGCACGCCGAAGGCACCACGCTGATCCTGAACGGCGACGTGCCGCTGATCACCACGGCCACGGCACGCGCCCTGGTCGACGCCTGCGGCGGCAGCAAGCTTGCGCTGCTGACCATCGAGCTCGCCGACCCGAGCGGCTACGGCCGCATCGTGCGGCAAGGTGCTGGTGTGCGCGCCATCGTCGAGCACAAGGATGCGAGCGCCGAGCAGCGCCAGATCCGCGAGATCTACACCGGCATCATGGCCGTGCCCACCGTCGCGCTGAAGCGCTGGCTCGCCGGTTTGAAGAACGACAACGCCCAGGGCGAGTACTACCTGACTGACATCGTCGCGATGGCGGTGGCCGACGGCACGCCGGTGGTCGCCGCGCAGCCGACCAACGAGGCCGAGGTGCTGGGCGTCAACAGCCCGGCGCAGCTGGCCGACCTGGAACGGCGCCTGCAACGAATGCTGGCCGATCGCTTCATGGACGCCGGCGTGCGCTTGGCCGACCCGGCGCGCTTCGACGTACGCGGCGAGCTGCAGTGCGGCAGCGATGTGGAGATCGACGTCGGCTGCATCTTCGAGGGCAATGTGGTGCTGGGCAACGACGTGCGCATCGGCGCGCACTGCGTGGTCCGCAACGCCCGCATCGCCGACAACGCGGTGATCCACCCCTTCACGCACATCGACGGCGACACACTGGGCGTGACCGTCGGCGCTGGCTCGCTGATCGGCCCGTTCGCCCGCCTGCGGCCGGGGGCCGACCTGGCGGAAGACGTGCACATCGGCAACTTCGTCGAGGTGAAGAACTCCACGCTCGCCAAGGGCGCCAAGGCCAACCATCTGGCCTACCTGGGCGACACCACGGTGGGCGAGCGGGTCAACTACGGCGCGGGCAGCATCACCGCCAACTACGATGGCGCGAACAAGCACCGCACCGTGATCGGCAACGACGTGCACGTGGGCAGCAACACGGTGCTGATCGCGCCCGTCACCATCGGCGACGGCGCCACCATCGGCGGCGGCTCGACCATCAGCAAGAACGTGGCGGCCGGCGAACTGGCGGTGGCGCGCGGCAAGCAGATGTCGATCGCCGGCTGGACGCGGCCGGTCAAGAAGCGCTGAACTGCGCTCGGCTTGCCGAGCCTCAGCGCGGCCGCGCCGCCACCCAGGCCTGGAACTCGGCCAGCGTGAGCGGCGGGCTGATCAGGAGGCCCTGCAACTCATCGCAATCGAGCCGCTTGAGGAAGGTACGCTGCGCCTCGGTCTCGACGCCTTCGGCGATCACCGACAAGCCCAGCCCGCGGGCCATCTGCACGATGGCGCGGGCAATGGCGGCCGAATCGCTTTCGGTCGGCAAGCCCAGCACGAAGGAGCGGTCGATCTTCATCTTGTCGATCGGCAGCTCTTTGAGGTGCGCGAGCGACGAATAGCCGGTGCCGAAGTCGTCGACCGAGATGCGGATGCCCAGGTCCTTCAGCTCGCGCAGCTTGCGCTTCACTTCGGGCAGGTCGTCCATCAGCATGCGCTCGGTGAGCTCGAGTTCGATCAGGTCGCCGGTCACGCCTTCTTCGGCAAGCAGTTGCTCGATCAGCGCGGTGAAGCCGCTGGTCTGGAACTGCACGCTCGACAGGTTGACCGCCACCGGCACGTTCACCAGGCCATCGGCATGCCACTGGCGCGCGCAGCGGGCCGCTTCGCGCAGCACCCACTGCCCGATGGGCAGCATCAGGCGCTGCTGCTCGGCCAGCGTGATGAAGGCGTCGGGCAGCAGCAGCCCGCGCTCGGGGTGGTTCCAGCGGATCAGCGCTTCGGCGCCGACCAGCACGCCGTCGCTCGCGCGCACCTGCGGCTGGAAGTGCAGCACGAACTCGCCGTGCGCCAGCGCCTGCGCCATCTGGCTTTCGAGCACCAGCGCGTCGTAGGCCGAACTCGCCATCTCGGGCGTGAAGAACTGGAAGTTGGCACGCCCGCGCGCCTTGGCCAGGTACATCGCGGTGTCGGCGTTCTTGATCAGGTCGTCGGCCGTCTCGCCGTCGTGCGGGAACATCGACATGCCGATCGACGGCGTGACGGAGATCAGCCGCCCGTCGGCATTCAACGGCACCTCGATGGCGGCGAGCAGCTTCTGGGCCACTTCTTCCGCGTCCATGCGCTGCAGCGTGCGCGGGAGCAGCACGATGAATTCGTCGCCGCCGAAGCGCGCCACCATGTCGGTGGTGCGCAGGCTTTCGGTGATGCGCCGCGCGATGGTCTGCAGCAGCGTGTCGCCGACCAGGTGGCCCAGCGAGTCGTTGACGCGCTTGAAGTGGTCGAGGTCGATGAACAGCAGCGCCACCTGCGAGTCGTCGCGGCGGGCGGCCGCGATCATGTGGCTCAGGTGCTCCATCAGGCTCAGGCGATTGGGCAGGCTGGTCAGCGCGTCGTTGTGCGCCATGTGCCGGATGTGGGCCTGCGCGGCGTGGCGGTCGCGGATGTCGCGCACGATGCTCATGCGCATGCGCTCGCCGTGGCGCTCGATGGTGCGCACGATGAATTCGACCGGCAGGCGGCGGCCATCTCTGTGAAGGACGACGCTCTCGAAGTTCGTCTCTTCGCCGGTTTGCATCGAGGTGGCGATGCGCGCCATCTGGTCCGGCGGCAAGAAGTCGAAGATCCGGCGGCCGATCATCTCGTCGTGCGTGTAGCCGATCAGCTCGCCCAGCGGCTCGTTGACATCGGTGAGGTAGCCGTCCTTGTGGAACAGGATGCCTTCGACACTGGCCTGCATGAACTTGCTGAGGCGCTCTTCGGATTCACGCACAGCCTGCTCGGCCAGCCGGTGCTTGCTGATGTCGGTGATCAACACGAAGGCGGCGATGAGCTTGCCGTCGCTCCCGAGGTGGGGAATCAGGTTCACTTCGAGCCACAGCCGACGGCCATCGGCACCACGCAGTTCGCGCTCGTAGGACGTGTGCTTGCGCTCGAGCAGCAGGTAGTCGACGTAGGGCTGGATGGCCGCGGCCGCCTCTTCGCCGATGATCTGCGCGAAGGTGCGCCCGATCACCGAATGCTCGTCGAACCCGAAGGTCTGCGCGTACAGCTTGTTGGCGAACAGGCAGCGGAAGGTGCTCGCTTCGAAGTACGAGATCAGCACCGGCAGGTTGTCGGCCAGCAGATGGAACTGGTCGGCGCGGCCACGGGCCGACAACTCGGCCAGCCGGGCGTCGGTCACGTCGTGAACGGCGCAGAGATAGCAGCCGTGGGCAGGCAGCCAGCGCGCGCTGCAGTCGAGCCAGGCATCGGCCCACGACGAGCTGCGCGAGCGCGGCATGCGCAGGTTGAGCGTGAAGTCGCTCAGACCCTGCAGGCTCTCGGTGAGGACTGCGGCCGAGTCGGCGCTCAGCAGGGTCGGCAGGGCCACGCCGGCGTCGGTGGTGTGCGAGATGCCGGTGAACTCGGCGAACGCGCGGTTGGTGCGCAGCACGGCGCCATCGGTCGACAACCACACCAGCATGCAAGGCAGGGTGTCTGCGTCGGGCAGATCGCTGTCGCGCATGGAAGGCAGTTGGATCATGGAGGGCGGGTCGCTCGCAGGCTGGGCCGTGTGTGGCCCATGATACCGGGCACCCCTGCTGCGCCTTCGTTAGCGGGGCTGCAGTGCCTCGCGTGCGAGGCAGAGGTCGTCCCAGGAGCGGGACTTGTCTTCCGGGTTGCGCAGCAGGTAGGCCGGGTGGTAGGTCACCACCAGCGGCACGCCCTGGTACTGGTGGACACGCCCGCGCAGCCGGCCGATGGGCTCGGTGCTGCGCAGCAGGCTTTGCACCGCGAAGCGGCCCATCGCCAGGATGATGCGCGGCTGCACCAGCGCAATCTGGCGGATGAGGAAGGGTTCGCACTGCGCGAGTTCGGCCGGCTCGGGGTTGCGGTTGCCGGGCGGGCGGCACTTCACGGTGTTGGCGATGTAGACCTGCTGCTCGGCCGGCGCCTCGCCGCGCGTGAGGCCCACGGCGCGCAGCATGTTGTCGAGCAGCTGGCCCGACTTGCCGACGAAGGGTTCGCCTTTCAAGTCTTCCTGCTCGCCCGGTGCTTCGCCGACGATCATCCAGTGCGCGCGCTCGTTGCCCACGCCGAACACCGTCTGCTTGCGGCCGGTGCACAGCTTGCACGCGGTGCAGCCGGCGACCACTTCGCGCAGTTCGGGCCAGCCCATGGTGTCGACGTGCAGCGGGCGCGGGCCGGGCTCGGCTTGCAGGGGAGCGCTCGGCGTTTGGAGAGCGGGAGCTGCTGCAGTCGGCATGCTTGCCTCAACGCGCTTCGCCGGCGCGGGCTCCGCCGGCATCGGTGCCGCCTCTGGGGCGCTCCACACGCGGATGCCCATCTCGTCGAGCATCGCGACCTGGCGTTCACTCCAGCCCATGGCGCGCTCCCGTCAGAACGAGGTTCATCACCACCGCGTCTTCGCGCCCGCTGGCATGCGTGTCGCGCGCGGCCGGGTAGTAGCCGCGGCGCAGGCCGATGTGCGCGAAACCGTAGCGCTGGTAGATCGCACGTGCGCGTGCGTTGCTCTCGCGAACTTCAAGCCAGATCTGCTGCGCCTTGCGTGCACGGCCGAGAGCACACAGTTCGTCGAGCATGAAGCGCGCATGGCCCCGCCCCCACGTGCCTGGCGCCACGGTGATGTTGAGCAGGTGCAATTCATCCACGCCTTCCATGGCGACGTAGTAGCCGAGCAGCTCGCCTTGCGGCCCGTAGAGCACCTGCGATGGGTAGCCGGCCGCGAGCGAATCGATGAAGTTGCCGCGCGTCCATGGGAAGGCATAGGCCAGTTGCTCGATGGCGAGCACGGTATCGAGCTGCTTCACGGTCATCGGCAGCAGCAGGCGCTCGTCGCGCAGCACGGCACTCATGCTGCATGCTCCTTCGCGAGCCGGATAGCCTCGCGCTCGACTGTCGTCTGGGCCACCTTGTCGCGCAGGTAGACCGGCAGCGCATGGGCAGCGCCCACCGCGGCGCCGTCGGCCCACAACTGTTGTGCGACCTGCATCAGCGCTTCGGCGCGCGAGCGCGTCTGAGGCAGGCGCTTGGCATTGCGCGTGTCCAGCCGATCGCCGAATGCATCGAGCGCCGAGCCGGCAACAACGGCCGGTGGTTCGGCGTGCCAACGTTCATTGAGCGCCTCGACGGCGTACAGCGCCGGCGCGCTCCGCACCGTCCAGTGCGCGCCTTGCCAGCGGTAGGCACCGGCGTAGATCTCGCCCATGCGTGCGTCCATCGCGACCCAGACATTGAGCGAGCCCTGCTCCGGCAACTGGCTGCGCGCATCCTGCGCGACCAGCAGCAGGCTGTCCACCGCGAGCACGGGCTTGTTCGCGCCGAAGGCCAGGCCCTGCGCCACCGAGCACGCCGTGCGCAGGCCGGTGAATGCGCCCGGGCCGCAGCCGAAGGCGATGGCGTCGAGCTGCGCCAGCGTGCAGCCGGCCTCGGCCAGCAGCGCGAGGATGTCGGGAATCAGCCGCGCCGAGGCCTGCGCACCGCCCACGGCCTCGCGCACGAGCAGGCCCTGCGGTGATTGCAGCGCGATGCTCATCGCTTCGGTGGAGGTGTCGAACGCCAGCAGGTGGGCCATGGCCGAAGTCTACCGGCCGGCCATCGCCCGCCGGCCTGCATGCGATCATTCCCCCATGTCGTTTGCCCTGTTCTTGCGCAGCGTCGCTGCTGCCGTTCTGCTCGCACAGGGGGCCGTTGCGAGCGCCGCGCCGGCTCCCTTGCCCTTCGAGGTCGAAACCGCCCTGCAGCGTGCCGGCGTGCCGCGCGAATCGATGGTGGCGGTGGTGCATGAAGTGGGCGCAAGCGCGCCGCGCCTGTCGTGGCAGCCACAGTTGCCGATGAACCCGGCGTCGCTGATGAAGCTGCTGACCACCACGGCGGCACTCGATCTGCTGGGCCCGGCCTGGAGCTGGACCACACCGGTGTGGATCCAGGGGACCATGCTCAATGGCGTGCTCGAAGGCAATCTGGTGATCAAGGGCACCGGCGACCCCCGGTTCGTGCAGGAGCGGCTGTGGCTGCTGCTGCGCCGCGTGCAGCAGCTGGGTGTGCGCGAGATCCGCGGCGACATCGTGCTCGACCGCAGCGCTTTCAACCTGCCGCCGCACGACGCGGCGGAGTTCGACGGCGAACCCTATCGCCCGTCGAACGTCGGGCCCGATGCGCTGCTGCTCAACTACAAGTCGGTGCTGCTGACCTTCACGCCCGATGTGGCGCGCAGCATCGCCATCGTCTCGAGCGAGCCGCCGCTGTCGGGCGTGCGGATCGACCTGAGCGTGCCTTTGTCCAACGGCGTGTGCGACGACTGGCGCGGCGCGCTGCGGCCCGATTTCACCGACCCGCTGCGCATCCGCTTTCTCGGCCATTACGCTGCCAGCTGTGCCGAGAAGCAATGGCCGGTGGCCTATGGCGACCCCAAGAGCTACAACGCGCGCGTGCTGGCCGGGCTGTGGCGCGAGATGGGCGGCAAGCTGGTCGGCCGCGTGCGCGACGGCGTTGCGCCGGGCGTTCCGCCGAGCTTCGAGCTGAGTTCGCCGCCGCTGGCCGAGGTGATTCGCGACATCAACAAGTTCAGCAACAACGTGATGGCGCAGCAGTTGTTCCTGACGCTGGCGCTGATGCAGCGCGGCACGGGCACGCCCGACCAGGCGCGCGACATGATGAGCATGTGGCTGGCCGAGCGCTATGGCGAAGACGCGCGCGGCGCCGTGGTCGACAACGGCTCGGGCCTGTCGCGCAACGGGCGTGTCACCGCGCAATTGCTGTCCCGCATGCTGCGATCCACCTTCGCCGGCCCGGTGATGCCCGAGCTGATGAGTTCGCTGCCGGTGACGGGCATCGACGGCACCATGCGCCGGTCACGCAACAGCGCAACGGGCCGCGCGCACCTGAAGACCGGCTCGCTGCGCGACGTAGCCGGCATGGCCGGCTATGTGCTGAGCGCAGGCGGGCGGCGCTACGTGCTGGTGGCGATCATCAACCACCCGAATGCCGCGGCCGCTCGGCCCGCACTCGAGGCGCTGGTGCAATGGGCCGCCAGCGACGTCGCGCCGCCATTGCCCCCGGTGCCGCTGCCGGAACTGCCCCCTGAGTTGCCACCCGCCACGGCGCCAGAGCCGGAGCCGGTCACCATGCCCACACCCATGCCGCCGCCGGTACCCGCCTCCGCGCCCTTGCCGGCTTCGCCGCCTCCGCCGGAACAGGATTGACACGATGACAGGATCGACGCAATGAGCAATGCCCCCGAATGGCTGGGCTACTCGGCCGCTGCGCTCACGACGGGCTCGTTCGCGTTGCAGGCCTGGCACACCTTCCGCACACGCGACGTGAGCGGCATCTCGCTCGGCATGTACAGCGCCTTCACGCTGGGCGTGGCGCTGTGGCTGGTCTATGGCCTGCTGCTGAAATCATGGCCGATGACGCTGGCCAACACCATCACGCTGCTGATGGCGGTGAGCATCCTGGTGATGAAGATCACCATCGAAACCCGGCGCCGCAGGCGGGCCCGCAAGGGCCTGCCTGCGAACAGCGTTCAGAACCTGTAGCCGATCGACAGGTTGGTCGAGATCGGGTCAAGCTTGGTGTCGATGCTCTGCCCGGTGGACAGCGTCGTCTTGGTCTTCAGATATGTCTTGATGACCGAGGCGTCGACGTACCAGTGCTCGTCGATCTTGAACGACAGGCCGACCTGCGGCGACAAGCCGAAAGCCGAGTCGACCGTCATCTTCGTGGGCGACCCGCCGGGGCTGGTGAGTGCGGTCAGCGTGCCCGAGCCTTCTTCACCGTAGAAATAAGCGTAGGTCAGGCCAAGGCCCACGTAGGGCCGGAAGACCGACGCCGCCGGCATGAAGCGGTATTGCGCGAACAACGTGGGCGACACCTGCTTCACCGTGCCGAGCTTGCCCACGCCCGACAGGGCGCCCGCGCCGACGATGTCGTGCTTGTAGGGCAGGCCGGCGTAGAACTCGAGCGAGGTCTCGTCGGTGACCATGTAGGCGAGCGTGAGGATGGCCGCATTCGCAGCCTTCACGTCGACCTTGCTGTTGGGGAGGCTGGGAGCCGAGAGATCACCGCTCGTGACCTGTGGATCGATGCGGTTGATACCGCCCTTCACCATCCAGGTGCCGGTCGATTGGGCCAGCGCGGCCGAGCTGCCGAGCAGCGTCATCGCGGCCAGCGCGAAGGTCTTGATGCCATGCGTCATGGAAATGTCCTTGAGATGTTCAGTTCTTGTCCGCCGGCTCACAGCCAGCCGGATTCGATCATGCGTTTGGCGACGAACTGCGCGAGCAGTTGGTAGGCGAAGGGCGTGGGGTGCACCGTGTCGGCGAACTCGTAGCGCGAGGTGTCACCGGTGATCAGAGTGGACGTCGTGCACACCAGCGAACTGGCGAAGATGGTCGCGGTCAAGTTGCAGGCCGGGGTCGTCACATTGGTGAGGCCGTAGTTGCCGGGGTTGGCGACCTGGTCGCGGCCTTGCGTGTAAGCGTCGACCTCCAGCACACCCGACACGCCATTGAGGCCGGTATGCAACTGTGCGTTGAAGGTGGTCGTCATCGTGTTGATCAGGGCCTGCACCTGGACGCTCTGCGCATAGGCAAGCGGCGTCTGGCTGACATCGGGCAGGTTGACCACCACCACATGCGTCGCACCCTTGGCCACGATCAGGTTCTTGATGTAGCCCGCCATTTCGCCACCGGCCGTGGCCATCGCGGTGACGGCCTGGGTCGTCGTAATCTGGCCAGCGCTCACCAAGCCCAGGTTGATGAACACGTCATTGCCGCCCGCCATGATGGTGACCAATTCCGTGCCGCTAAAACTGCCGCCGACAGCGGTCAGGTGGTTATTGATCTGCGTGACGACCGGAACGGTGAGCTGGCCGACATAGCCGCTGGTGTCACCGGCAGCGATCAGCGCCTTGTTGCCCGGCCCCACCGGATTGGTGACGCGCGCGCCGCCTTGCGCATAGCCATAGCAGCCGGTATGGCTGGCGGCGGCTTGCGCCAAGGCTGCAAGCGGCCCGGATGATTCCAGGCCGGTCTGCGCCGCGCACGGCGCACCGGTCCCGAGTTGTGCGCTGAGCAGCTCTGTCCAGTTCTTGCCGGAAGGGCCATTGACGGTGTATTTGCCACCGTAGCCGCTCGTCGATGCCTTCAAGTTCGTCGTGGCGTAGGTGCCGACATCGCTCAGGCTGTCGCCGAACGACACCGTAGCGCTGTAACGAACGCGCGGGCTCTGATCGCCATCACCGCCACCACCGCACGCTGCCAACAACAGAGACGCAGCACTCGCCACGCCCAGAAACCGAATGAACTTCATGCCAACCTTTCAATGAGTCTTACAAAGAACGAACGGTCGTTCTATTTCCGGAGGCCACTATAAATTCTGCCGTCGACAATCGGGCTGCGGGGAAACCCCCTGGAGCTGACGAGGTGAGCCCCTAAAACGCAAACAGCGCCGGGATGCGGCGCTGTTTGGTTCAGATGAGGTTCAGAGAGGCGTCAGAACGGGTTGCTGCGGGCGCGTGATACGGCAAGCGAGCCCAATTGAGATTGCGCAGCGGGCCCGAGGTGCCTGTCGTCAGCCCAAAGCCACGCGCCGCCATAGGTTAGCGTGGCGCTGGTTTGAGCGGCATAGGAATCCCGAGTGGTCGTTTGATCGCAGGCCGGCAGGGTCGTTGTACAAGCTCCCTGGGTGATGTTGGTGAGACCGTATGCCGAAGGTGAACGATACATTGCCAAAACCAGATCGTTGGCAAGCACCAGCCCCACGGCGCGCCCACCGTCAGGCACGTCCTGGAGCTTCACGCGCAGGCGGGTATTCAGCTCGGTGCTGAGCTGCGAGAGCAGTGCCGCCCGCCCTTCTCCCGGATGATCCGCTTCTTCTTTGGCCGCAAAGGGCGACAAACCCATATCGGGAATGGTGGAGACGATCACCTTGGCACCCCGGTTGCTGATGCGCACCACCTGCGCGCCTACTTCGGTACCGGCTTGCTTTGCAGCGTCGACCAAAGGTCCGGAGTTCACTGTTGGATCCGGTTGGCTGAGATAGAGCGCAATGACATCGTTCATGCCCGCCATGACCGTCACCAGGTCGTTGCTCGCGAGGGTTCCCCCATCACCGGCAAGAAACAAATCGATCTGACCCGAGAGGTCTGCAGCCCTCGCACCATTCGCTGCCTGCATCTTGCTGTTGGACACAGTCCCGCTGTCGACACATTCCGGGAACGCGAAGCCGTACGAAGAAGCCAGCTGCTGCACCCAGATGGCGTTGGACGCGCATTTGGGGTTCGTCGGAACAACAGGTATGACGACAGAAGGACTGACGGAGGTGTCGGTAAAGAACTCCACGCCGTTCACCGTGTACTTGCGTCCTTGGCCGGGGTGCGCGGAATCGACTTCGATCAAGCTGGTCTCGTCCCCGAACGAGATCACCCGCTTCGGCACAAAAGCTTCGATCTGCGTACCTCCTCCACACGACGCCAGCATCGCCACGGCCACCGCGGCCGTCACGGCGCTGCGCATCACATCCAACTTGAACTTCATGAACACTCCAAAAATCGGTTTGGGCAGGTGAAGAAGGCCGAAGCGTCAGGCCGCTGCAGCGCGCTGCAGCCGGTCCCGCACGCCGTCCCACTCGGGGGTGGCGGGCGGCTCTTCCACCCAGATGAGATGCGCGTTCTGGTCATCCAGTTCACGCAAGACTGAAAACAATTCGTGCGCCGCCGGCCCGGGCTCGGCGGGCATGTGCCGGTAGACGGCACCCGACGCCGCACTTCGCGGCACGGTGCGGCAATATACCGCCAGCTTCAGTTCGGCCGCTTTGGTCGGCCCGTCCAGCATCTGTAAAGCCTTGCGCAGCATCGCTGATGGCATCAGCCGCAGCTTGGCACGAGGGGCGTAGTGCGCCTCCAAGGTGCCGGACGCGCGCGGCGCAGCGTCATCGCGGTCCAGCAAAGGTTCGCCGAGCACGGCTTCCAGGCGTGTACGCGTCAGCAGGCCGGGGCGCAGCAAGACCGGGTGCCCGCGGGAACAGTCGACGATGGTCGATTCGATGCCGCCTGGGCAGGCGCCGCCATCCAGCACCAGGAGTTGATCGCCGAGTTCGTCCACCACATGGCGGGCCTGCGTGGGGCTGATGCGGCCGAAGCGGTTGGCGCTCGGTGCGGCGACTCCTTTGACGCCGAGCGCGCTCGCTTCGCGCAACATCGCTTGGGCCACCGGGTGGTCCGGACAGCGCAGGCCGATGCTGGATTGCCCTCCCGCCGACGCGGCCCCCATGTCAAGCCGACGCGGCACGATGACTGTCAACGGCCCCGGCCACAAGGCTTCGGTGAGGCGCCGCGCCGTGGCTGGCCACTCGGCGGCAAACGCGAGTGCATCTTCGGGCGAGGCCACATGGACGATCAAAGGGTGATCGGCCGGCCGGCCCTTGGCGGCAAAGATCTTGGCCACGGCCGCATCGTCGTCGGCCCGCGCACCCAGGCCATAGACCGTCTCGGTGGGAAAGGCGACCAGGTCACCCGCAGCGAGCGCCTGTGCGGCGCGCACCATGGCGCCGGCTTCATGGGCGTTCAGCAGCATCGTCGCCAGATCACCATGCGGCCAGACCGAGCAGCTCGGCTGCCTGCAGCGCGGCTCCACGTGCTTGCTGCGGCGTGGCTGCCGTGAAGGTCAGGTGGCCCATCTTGCGGCCTTTGCGTGCACTGGCCTTGCCGTACAGGTGCAGGTGAGCGCCCGGCAGGGCCAGCACCTCGTCCCACGGCGGCGTGGTTTCCATTTCGCCATGGCGAAACCACAGGTCGCCCATCAGGTTGAGCATCACCGCGCTGGAATGCAGCCGCGGAGCGGTCAAGGGAGCACAAACAAGCGTGCGCACCTGCAGATCGAACTGCGACAGATCGCAGGCATCGATCGTGTAATGGCCCGAGTTGTGCGGGCGCGGCGCCATCTCGTTGGCAACCAGGCTGCCATCCTGGAGGACGAAGAACTCGACACACAACACGCCGACGTAGCCGAGCGTCGACGCGATCTTCTCTGCCGCAGCGACCGCCTGCTGCTGAACGGCCGGCGTCACATCGGGCGCGGGCACTTGCGTGACGGCCAGGATGCCCTCGCGGTGCAGGTTCTGCTGCAGCGGAAAATGCACCACCTCGCCCGACGCACTGCGTGCAACGATCACGCTCACCTCGTACGCCAAAGGCAGCATCTTCTCCAGCACGCAGCCCACGCGCCCGAGCGAGTCCCACGCCGCGCTGAGCTGTTCACGATCGCCAACACGCACCTGGCCCTTGCCGTCATACCCCAGGCGCGCCGTCTTCAGCACACCGGGAAGCAAGGCGTCATCAACAGCAGCGAGCTGCTCGGCCGTTTCGATCAGCGCATGCGGCGCGCAAGGCACACCGCATGTGACGAAATGGGCCTTCTCCAGCGCACGGTCCTGGCAAGTCGCCACCGCATCACCCGACGGCGCCACCGGCCGCTGCTCACCGAGGCGACGCAGCGCGGCCGCGGGCACGTTCTCGAATTCGGTGGTGATGGCAGCAGCCACCTGCGCGAGCTGGGCCAGGCCTGCTTCGCTCAGATAGTCGGCCTGCACATGCTGGTGCGACACCAGCCCGGCAGGGCTGGCCGCGTCGGGGTCGAGCACCGCCGTGGCATAGCCCATTTGCTGCGCAGCGTGCACGAACATGCGCCCCAACTGCCCCCCACCCATGACGCCAAGGGTGGCACCGGGCGCAATGAAACTCGTCGTCATTTCAGCTCTCGCAGGGCCGCCCCAAGGGAACTGAGCGCCCCCTCGGGAGGCAGTGAACGCAGTGAGCGTGGGGGCCTCATTTCAGGTCGGCGCTCATGGCCCGGGCGGCTTCTGTCTGCCGGGCGCGGTAGGCCTCGAGCTGTGCCCGCAAGGCCGGTTGTTCGCAGGCCAGCATGGCCACTGCAAACAGTGCCGCGTTGGCCGCGCCGGCATTGCCGATGGCGAAGGTGGCGACCGGAATGCCCTTGGGCATCTGCACGATGGAGTGCAGCGAATCCACACCCTGCAAATGGCGGCTCGCCACCGGCACGCCGAGCACCGGCACCGTGGTCTTGGCCGCCAGCATGCCCGGCAGATGGGCGGCACCGCCTGCCCCGGCGATGATGGCGCGCAGCCCACGCGCAACCGCGCTCTCGGCATACGCAAACATGTCGTCAGGCATGCGGTGCGCCGAGACGACCCGTGCCTCGAAGGGGACACCGAACTCGGCGAGAATCTCGGTCGCGAGGCGCAGGGTTTCCCAGTCGCTGCTGGACCCCATCACCACGCCAACCAGGGGGGCGCTGCTCAAGGCTCGCTCCAAATGCTGAACAACCTTGAATTGTAGGCGGGGGCGGCGTCACCTCCTCCCGTTCAGACCCTGATCAACACCTGCCGGAACACGATGGACATCACAATTCAAAACTTCGAGGCCGACCTGGTCAACGCGTCGCTGCAGCAACCCGTGCTGCTGGACATCTGGGCACCCTGGTGCGGCCCCTGCAAAGCGCTGGCGCCGGTGCTCGAAAAACTGGAAGTCGCCTACGCCGGGCGCTTCAAGCTGGCCAAGCTGAACGCCGACGAGCAGCCCGAGATCTCCGGCCAGCTGTCGCAGATGTTCGGCGTGCGCAGCATCCCCTTCTGCGTGCTGTTCAAGGGCGGCCAGCCGGTCGACGGTTTCGTCGGCGCCCTGGCCGAGCCCAAGGTCCGCGAGTTCCTCGACCGCCACGTGCCCAGCGCCGAGGAAGCGGCCGCCGTTGAAGAAGTGGCCCAGGCCGAAGAACTGCTGGCCGAGGGCGACACCGAAAGCGCGCTCGAGAAGCTGCAGGAAGCCGTCGCCATCGACCCGGCCAACGACACCGGCCGCTACGATTACCTGCGCGCGCTGCTGATGGCCGGCCGCGTGGCCGACGCACGCCGCGCGTTCGAGCCGGTGGCCAGCAAGGTGATGCTCGACAGCCGGCTGTCGGCCGCCGGCCACTGGATTGCCGCCTGCGAGAAGGCGCCTGAAGCACGCAGTGCCGAGGTTCTGAATGCAGCCATCGCTGCGAACCGCCGTGATTTCGACGCTCGCTTCGAGCTGGCGCAGACCCACTTCGCCGCGCAACGCTTCACCGAGGCCATGGACGAATTGCTCGAGATCGTGATGCGCGACAAGGCCTGGAACAACGAACTGGCACGCAAGACCTACGTCGCCATCCTCGAGTTGATGGTCAAGCCCGCGCCGATCAAGCCCGAAGCCGCAGCCCCAAAGGGCACGCTGGAGGTGGCCGGCAAGGTCAGCACCGCGCCCGCCGATCCGGTGGTCGACCAGTACCGGCGCAAGCTCAGCATGGCCTTGTTCTGAGCTGAGCGCTCAGCCGCGGGTCTTGGCGAGCACCTTGTCCATCACCGCGACCGCCAGCGCCTGATCGCACTCATGGGCGCGCCAGTCGACGTCGGCCTGGGCGCTGTGGCGGGCGGCGGCCTCGGTCTGGCCGATTTGCGTGAAGATCTGCGCGAGGCGGCTGTGGGCGGAAGCCCGGTCGTCCACATCGCGGTCATGCGCTATGGCGGTTTCGGCTGCCAGCGCGTCTTTCAAGGCCTGCTCGGTCTGGCCGAGTTGCAGGCGGCACCAGGCGAGGTCGGCGCCCAGCCAGGCGCGCATGCGGTCGAGCCCCTGCAGCAGGCCGTCACTGAAGTGCGCCTCGTACAGCGAGACCGCTTCGGCCCACTGGCCCTGCATCGAGCAGACGCGGGCGCGATTGAGTGGCACCAGTGAGTTGAGGGATGCTGTGCCGATCAGCGCGTCGAAGTTGCTGGTCGATTCGAGGCTGAGCATGGCGCGCCGAGCCACCGAGGTGTCATGCGTGCCGGTCAGCATCAGTTGCCGGGCCTGGTCGGTCAGCAGGCCGGCCATGTTGTACATGATGGCGCTCAGCATCGCCTCGTCGCCTTCGGCGTTGGCGTGCAGGCGGGCCTTTGCATACCAGGGCTGGGCGCTCTCGAAGCGGTTGCCGAAGTGATAGGCCAGGGCCACCACGAGGCAGGCGCGCGCCCGTGCGCCGTGGTGTTCGGCGTCGGCCAGTTGAAGCGCTTCGGCCACGTGGCGTGCCATGGGTTCGAGGTCGTAGGACGCATAGTCCATGTGCGCGAGCCAGGCCGAGGCCAGCGCCTGCAGCCGGATGTCGCGTGCGGCACCGCTCAAGGCATAGGCGCGGCGCATCCTGTCGTGCGCGGCACGGTTCAGGTCGCTGAAATGGCTCAACAGCCCTTCGGCCAGCGCCACCCAGCCGCTCACCGCGGCATTGGACTTCATGGCGTATTGCGCTTGCAGCGATGAAATCACCGTGCGCGCCTCGGCCAGCTGCCCCTGTCGCGCCAGCAAGCCCGCGCGCTCGGCGCGCAGGCAGTCGGCCTGAATGGGTTGCGTGGCCGCAGCGATCGCGGCATCCAGGCTGCTCAGCAGGCGCGACTTCATGCTGCTTTGAAGCTCAGGCCGTCAGCCGTTGCAAGGCTTCGCGGTATTTGGCCGCCGTCTTCTCGACCACCTCGGCCGGCAGCGCGGGCGCGGGCGCCTTCTTGTTCCAAGGCTGGCCGGCAACGCGTGCCTGCTCCAGCCAGTCGCGCACGAACTGCTTGTCGTAGCTGGGCGGGTTGCGGCCTTCGCGGAAGGCCGCTTCATAGCCTTCGACCGGCCAGAAGCGCGACGAGTCGGGCGTGAGCACCTCGTCCATCAGGGTCAGCGTGCCCTCGGCGTCCAGGCCGAACTCGAACTTGGTGTCGGCAATGATGATGCCCTTGGCGAGCGCGATCTCGGCGGCGGTGGTGTAGAGCTTGATGGCCGCGCTGCGCACGCGCTCGGCGAGATCGGCGCCGACGATCTGCTGCATGCGCTCGAAGGAGATGTTTTCATCGTGGTCGCCCATCTCGGCCTTGGTGGCCGGCGTGAAGATGGGCTCGGGCAGCTTGCTCGCGTTCTTCAGCCCGGCTGGGAGCTTGACCCCGCAGACCGACTGGCCGGCCTGGTATTCGGTCCAGCCGCTGCCGGCCAGATAGCCGCGCACCACGGCTTCGACGGGCAAGGGCTTCAGGCGCTTGACGAGCATCGAGCGGCCACGCACCTGTTCGCGTTCGGCCGGGGCCACCACACTCTCGGGGTCGTCACCGGTCAGGTGGTTGGGGACGATGCCTTCCAGGTGCGCAAACCAGAACAGCGCCATCTGCGTCAGCAAGGCGCCCTTGCCGGGGATGGGCTCGCCCATGATCACGTCGAAGGCGCTGAGCCGGTCGCTTGCCAGCATCAGGATGCGGTCGTTGCCGACGGCGTAGTTGTCGCGCACCTTGCCCCGTGCCAGCAGCGGCAGGGACGCGAGAGAAGAGTTCAGCAGAGCCGCCGTCATAAATGAGTTCTTTCCGCACACGCCGGATGGCGTGTCCCATGCGTTTTTTATGACAGCGATTGTAGGAGGCACCTGCCGGCCACCCGGCCGAAGACGGCACGGGTGCCAGGGGCATCATCAAGATGGATGATGCTCAGACCACCATCTGTGCAAGCTCACCCTTGGCGTAGCGCTGGGCGATCTGCGTCAGGCTCTGCGACTTGATCTTGCCGGCCTGGCCTTCGCAGTTGAACTCGATGTATCGCTGCTTGCAGATCGCCTTGGCGGCTTCGCGGGCCGGCTTGAGCCACTCGCGGGCATCGAACTTCTCGGGGTTCTCGGCCAGGAACTTGCGCACCGCGGCGGTCATCGCGAGGCGAATGTCGGTGTCGATGTTGATCTTGCGAACGCCGTACTTGATGGCGTGCTGGATCTCTTCAACCGGCACACCATAGGTTTCCTTGATGTTGCCGCCGTACTGGCGAATCACCGCCAGCAGGTCTTGCGGCACGCTCGACGAGCCATGCATCACCAGATGCGTGTTGGGAATACGCTGGTGAATCTCTTTGATGCGGCTGATGGCGAGGATGTCGCCCGTGGGCTTGCGCGTGAACTTGTACGCGCCGTGGCTGGTGCCGATGGCGATGGCCAAGGCGTCGAGCTGGGTGCGCTTGACAAAATCGGCGGCCTGCTCCGGGTCGGTCAGCAGCTGGTCCATGGTCATGGTGGCGTCGGTGCCGTGGCCGTCTTCCTTGTCGCCCTTCATGGTTTCGAGCGAGCCGAGGCAGCCCAGTTCGCCTTCGACGGTCACGCCGACCTTGTGCGACATCTCGACGACCTTCTTGGTCACGTCGACGTTGTATTCGTAGCTGGCGATGGTCTTGCCGTCGGCCTGCAGCGAGCCGTCCATCATCACCGAGCTGAAGCCCAGGTCGATGGCGCCCTTGCACACGTCGGGGTTCTGGCCGTGATCCTGGTGCATCACCAGCGGGATGTGCGGGTAGGCCTCGACGGCAGCCTGGATCAGGTGCTTGATGAAGGCTTCGCCGGCGTACTTGCGGGCACCGGCGCTCGCTTGCAGGATCACCGGCGAGCCCACTTCATCGGCTGCCGACATCACGGCCTGCACCTGCTCGAGGTTGTTGACGTTGAAAGCGGGGATGCCGTAGCTGTTCTCGGCGGCATGGTCCAGCAACTGGCGCATTGAAACGATGGGCATGATGGTTTCCGGAAGTGACAAAACTGGATGCCGGGACCAGACACCGGCCAGGCGGCTGTAACCGCTCTGAAACTGAAGCGATTGTAGCGACGCTCCCCCGTGAAAACCCTTCCAGGATGCGCGTTTCCCGCGCTTGAGGGGCGTGCCGCCCGGGCCCTGCGGCATCGCTTCAATTGGGCCGGGAATCACCCGCTTTTCCCCACCGGATTCAGGCTCGCAGGCCGGACACTGGCCTTCCGCATGGAGACCTTGGAACTGCCGTGGCACGACGACTCGACCTGAACGCTTTGACGCTGCACATCACCGCGGCCGCCGTGCGCCACCCGCACGACCTCGCTCATCACCTGACGCAGTCGGCCGGGATCAGCCGCGGCACCGCCGGCAAGGCATTGCAGCGCCTGGTGCAGCTGGGCTGGCTCAAGCGCGACGGTTCGGCGCGCAGCCCGCACTACCGCCCCGGGGTGCTGCGCCAGGTGGTGCAGCGCTATCCGCTCGCCAGCCTGCAGGAAGACCTGCCCTGGGCCCGCGACTTCGCTCCTTTCTTTGCGCTGCCAAGCGGCGTGCAGCGAATGGCGCAACACATCTTCGGCGAGCTGCTCAACAACGCCATCGACCACAGCGGCGGCACGAGCGTCACCGTGTCGCTGCGCCAAACGCCCAGCCATCTGCAGCTGCTGGTCTCGGACGACGGTTGCGGGGTGTTCGATCAGTTGTCTCGCTCGTTCTCGCTCGACGACCCGACGCTGGCCATGCTCGAGCTGAGCAAAGGCAAGCTGACCAGCCAGCCCGCTCGCCATGCCGGGCGAGGCCTCTTCTTCACCTCGCGCCTGGCCGACGTGTTCGACCTGCACGCCAACGAAGTCGCCTTCCAGCACCGCGACTGGGAAGGCAGCGGCTGGCGCCCCGGCCGCGCGCTGAAGCACCAGGGCACCTCCGTCTACGCAGCCATCGCGCTGGACACCCAGCGCACGCTCGACTCGGTATTGCATGCCCACAGCCTGAACGGCACAGGCTTCGGCTTCGAGCGCACCGTGGTGCCGCTGCGGCTGATGGCCTCGCCGCTGGCAGGATTGGATTCACGCGCCCAGGCTCGCCGCGTGGCCGCTCGCCTCAACGCATTCCGCCGCGCAGAGATGGATTTCGAGGGTGTGGACAACATCGGCCACAGCTTTGCCGATGAACTCTTCCGCGTCATGTCGCCCGAGCTTGCCGACGTGGACCTCGTGCCGCTGAACGCATCGCCGGCCGTGGCCGCGATGATCGACAGCGTCCGCAGCGGGATTCAGCAGTAGCGGGCCGAGCGCCGGGCCCCGTTGTGCGGCCGCGCGTATGTCGTCAAGCATGAGGGGGTGTTCTGCCCCATGTGCGGCCTCGTAGGCAAAACTCTTGGGCACCAGCCCGGCGTCAGCGCACCTCGCGCACCGCCGGAGACGTTCCATCGATGACGAAGAGCCGGTTCGGCGCCGAAGGGTGCATGGCAAGGCCGAAGAACTGCCCGAACTGCGCGACGCCGGGCGGCCCGTCGACATGGCCATAACCACCTGCGACGAGGCGAGTCAGGGCTGGTGGCAAAGACATGTCCACCTTGTAGATCGTCGCGCCATTGAGCGTGCCGACGTACAGGTCGGTCCCGTCGGTTGCCAGGCAGGTGACCTCGATGATCTGCAGCAGCGTGCTGACGGCGGCAGTCGCCAGATCGACCCGGCGCACCCGGTTGCCGCTGTTGAAGTCGCCGCCGTACTCGGCCACATACAGATGGCCCGCGATCACCACCATGCTGAGGGGCGCGTTGAACAACGCGGCCGTGCCGATGCCTTCGGCATAGCCGAACTTCGTCGCTCCCGCGAACGTCGTCACAGCACCGGTGGCCAGCACGATCTTGCGGATTTCGCTGTTGTTGTCGGAGACGTAGAGGTTGCCGCCATCGAGGGCCAGTGCGACAGGCGATTTGAATGATGCGGTGGTTCCGGTGCCGTTGAGCGGGGTCGCAGCGCCCGAACCGGCCAGCGTGCTCACGGTGGCCGTGGCGATGTCGATCTTGCGGACCAGGTTGTTGTAGGTGTCCGCCACGTAGAGGTTGGCGCCATCGATGACCACCGAAGAGGGCGTGTTGAAGCTGGCCGCGGTGCCCACGCCATTGGCCGAACCCACACTGCCCGAGCCGGCGAACGTGGTGACTTCGCCAGTGGCAATCACGATCTTGCGGATGGCATGGTTGGCCGAGTCGGCCACATAGAGATTCGTGCCGTCGCTGACGGCGCCAAGCGGCGCATCGAAAATGGCGGCATGGCCGATGCCGTTGGCGTAGCCGTTCACGCCCGTGCCGGCCAGTGTGCTCACCATGACCGTCCACTCCGGCTGCAGCACCACGTTCTGCGCGCCCATCGTGAACACATCACCCGGCAGCAGCGATGTTGCCTGGCCATTGACCTCGCCGGTCCAGCCCTTGAAGGTAGATGGCACCGTGCGCTTCGTCAGCCCGTGCGGGTTGCCCAGCACGGTGACGATGTCGCTAGCCACGTAGGTCGTTGCGTCCACCGGCACGCTGCCGCCGTTGGTGCCGACGCTGCCGTAGGTCACGGTGTGGCCGGGCGCCCACATCGCATACAGCGTGACGTTGGCCGTGCCCACGCCCAGGCTGCTGCCTGGCGCATGCTGGCTGCCGCCGCCGTCGGCGGCGGTGTTCCAGCCGGCAAAGGCGAGGCCCGCCTTGACGAGCGCGCCTGTGTTGCCCAGCACCGTGGCGCTGCCGTTCGCGGCATAGCCCTTGGCATCGTGGGGCACGCTGCCGCCGGTGCTGCCGTTGGCGTCGTAGACGACGGCGTAGGGAGTGGCGGCGGGTGGGCTGCTGCCACCCCCGCCCCCACCTCCACCGCAGGCGGCCAGCAGCGTCGTGAACAACAGGAGCAGCGGCAGAAAAACGCCGCCGCGCATTTTGAGTGTCGGGGTCATGGGCATGCTTGGTTGGTGCTCGCAGTGGAGCCGGGCCGGAACGGCGCCCGCCATTCTGTTGAATCCCTGCCCGCAAGTCTTGAATCGGCGCGACGCGCCGTGAGCTTGCCGTCGTGCGGAGTACGCTGGATTTCAGCCGATGCGTTCGGCGCGATAACCGGCCGCACGCATCGCCGCGAGGATTTCCTCGATGTGCTCCACGCCCCGCGTGTGCACCACCACCTCGATCTGAACGCGCTCGACCGACACCGAACTGAACGCGCGCTGGTGCTGCACCTCGTCGATGTTGGCGCCGAGCTTGCCCAGGCGCGTGGCCACATCGGCCAGCGCACCGGGCACGTCGCGCACGTCCAGGCGCAGGCGCGCCAGCCGGCCTGACTTCACCATGCCGCGCTCGATGATCTCGGCCAACACCAGCGGTTCGATGTTGCCGCCCGACAGCACCAGCCCCACCTTGCGCCCCGCAAAGCGTTCGCGGTGTTTCACCAGCGCGGCCAGACCGACCGCGGCCGCGCCTTCGACTACCGTCTTCTCGATCTCGAGCAGCATCACGATGGCCTGTTCGATGTCGCTCTCGCCAACCAGCAGCACATCGCTCACGTGCTCGTGAATCAGCGGCAGGGTGAGTACGCCGGGTGACTTGACGCCGATGCCGTCGGCAATGGTGGCCTGTGCCACCTCGTGGTTCTGACCATGCGTGGCGTTCCACACTGCGGGGAAGCGCTCGGTCTGCACGCCGATGACCTCGATCCCCGGCTTGAGCGCACGCGCCGCGGTGGCGATGCCGCCGATCAGCCCGCCACCGCCCACGGGCACCACCAGCGTGTCGAGCGAGGGCTGTTGCGCCAGCATCTCCAGCGCGATGGTGCCCTGCCCTGCAGCCACCGCGAGATCGTCGTACGGGTGAATGAGCGTGAGCCCGCTGTCTCGCGCAAGCTGCACACCGAATGCCCTTGCATCGTCGAAGGTGTCGCCTTCGAGCACCACCTTCGCACCGAAGCCGCGGGTGCGTGCAACTTTTACCGGTGCGGCAAAACGCGGCATCACGATGGTGGCCGGAATGCCCAGGCGCTGTGCGTGGTACGCCACCCCTTGCGCATGGTTGCCCGCCGAAACCGCCAGCACGCCGCTCTTGCGCTCGGCTTCAGTGAGCTGCGCGATCTTGTTGAGGGCACCACGCTCCTTGAACGATGCGGTGAACTGCAGGTTCTCGAACTTGAGGAAGACCTGGCAACCCGTCATCTCGCCGAGCGTGCGCGAAGGCGAACACGGCGTCTCCAGCACCTGGCCACGGAGCCGCTCGGCCGCGGCGCGAATGTCATCGAGAGTCAGGGTTGATTCCATGCTTGCATTGTGGCCGCGGTGTGGCGAGCTTGCGTTGAACTCAGATCGAAACATCATGTCAGACATGACCACCCCTCACGCTCCGGTCCGATGACGTTTTTTACGCCACCCCCACTCCGACTCTTCCTCCTCCTTCTCTTCATGCTCTTGGCCCCCCGCTGGGCTTGTGCGCAACTCAACCCCAAGCCCGACGGCGTGTTCCGCTCGCTGTTCGGCTTGAGTGTCAGCGCCAGTGAAGGCAACACGCGCTCGACCACGGCCACGCTGACCGGCGAAGCCGTTCGCCAGACGGAAGACAGCAAATGGGGCCTGGTCGGCCGCGCCAACTACGCGCGCGCCGACACCGGCACCACCGCATCCAACCTGGCGCTCGGCACGCAGTACGACCGCAACCTGATGAACCAGGAATGGTTCAGCTTCAGCAAACTCGATTACTTTCGCGACCGGCCGGCCAACATCGACTCCCGCGTGTCGGCCTATGGCGGTCTCGGCAAGCACGTGATCAAGACCGAAGAGAACACCTGGGATCTGTCGGGCGGCCTGGGTTACTCGGAAGACAAGTACGTGCAACCCGCCGACGTCGCAGGTGACCTGCGTTCGAGCTACGGGCGCACGGAACTCGTGCTGATCGAAGCCTCGAACCACAAGCTGACGCCCAACACCTCAGCGCGGCAGAAGTTCGAGGTCTATCCCAACATGCGCACACGCGGCGAATACCGCACCGTGCTCGACCTCGGCCTGGCGGTGGCCATCACCGACCGCATGCAACTCACGACCGGGATACTGCACCGCTACAGCAGCGACCCCGGCGTGGGCCTGAAGCGCAGCGATGCGCTGTTCACAACCGGCATCGCAGTCAGATTTGAGTAACCCCGAGCGGAAGCGAAGGGGGCCATCAAGCAACGCCCGCGGAACCGGCTTTGCCGGGCCGCCAGGCGGCGCCCCTCGGGGGCTGAGCCCGGACTCAAACAGTCCAGTGGACTGTTTGTGCCTGGCGAAGGGCTGGGCCTCTGGCCCCAGCGCGGCCTGCAAGGCGGCAGCGAAGCGACTGGGGGGCTCAACCAACCAGACACACTTTGAGCATGTTGGTGCCGCCCGGATAGCCCATCGGCTCGCCGCAGGTGATGGCGTAGGTGTCGCCTGGCCGCAGCACGCCGCTGGCCACCAGCAGCGACTCAGCGTGCTTCAAGGCCTCGTCACGGTCGCTGAAGTTGGGCATCAGCACCGGCTGCACGTTGCGGTACAGCGCCATGCGGCGCTGGCTCGCGACCTGCGAGGTCAGGCCGAAGATCGGCAAGTGGATGCGGTGCCGGCTCATCCACAGCGCGGTCGAGCCCGATTCGGTCAGCGCGAGGATGGCCTTGCAGCCCAGGTGGTACGCCGTGAACAGCGCACCCATCGCGATCGACTGGTCGATGCGGCCGAACTTCTTGTTGGTGAAGCTGGCGTCGAGCGCGATCTCTTCCGCGGCCTCGGCCTCGACGCAGATGCTGGCCATCATTTCCACCGTTTCCACCGGGTAGCGGCCGGCAGCGGTCTCGGCGCTGGTCATCACGGCGTCCGTGCCGTCGAGCACGGCGTTCGCGACGTCGCTCACCTCGGCGCGCGTGGGCACCGGGTTGACGATCATCGACTCCATCATCTGCGTGGCGGTGATGGTCAGGCGGTCCATCTCACGCGCCATCTTGATCATGCGTTTCTGCAGTGCCGGTACGGCCGCGTTGCCCACCTCGACCGCCAGGTCACCGCGCGCCACCATGATGCCATCGCTCGCGCGAATGATGGATTCGAGCGCGGGGATGGCTTCGCTGCGCTCGATCTTCGCGATCAGCGCCGGCTTGTGCCGCCACGGTTCGCCGGCCACGTTGGCCAGCTGGCGCGCCATTTCCATGTCGGTCGAATTCTTCGGGAAGCTGACCGCGAGGTACTCGCACTGGAAGCTCATCGCCGTCTTGATGTCTTCCATGTCCTTGGACGTCAGGGCCGGCGCAGTGAGTCCGCCACCTGCCTTGTTGATGCCCTTGTTGTTGGACA
>Ga0307515_10005935_pt1 | contig 24623 bp, 29 predicted proteins | sample 17_EM_MG_FD_194513 | JGI IMG/M metagenome (GOLD analysis project Ga0307515, IMG submission 194513) | Populus trichocarpa ectomycorrhiza microbial communities from riparian zone in the Pacific Northwest, United States - 17_EM | ecosystem: Host-associated > Plants > Roots > Unclassified | place... | reverse complement strand
ATTGGTAGCGTGCGACTGCAGTCGACAATCAACCAAAGATGAGTTTTGGGAATGGTGCAATCGGTGCTCGCGGCTCCTCAAACGTCGAACGTTCGAACTGGCCGCCCTGGGATGGATTTGTACGAACCGTTCTTGCTTGCGCGGTTAAGGTGATTTCCTACCACGGGATCCCGGACCCACAAGTTTGACCGTGCAATTTGGACTTTTTTCGTCATGCAGGCTCGCAACGCCCCCACGCATGTGAGTTCAATTTAGAATTTGGTGCGCCAGGGATGACACACATAACGTCCCATAGGTATTTACACCCACTGTCGCTGCTGCAAACAGTTGCTCAAGGTGCCACACATGGGCAAACTGGCCGCCAAGTCAGTCCGCGGGTTTCCGAGGGTCAGCAGGCGGTTGCTCGGGGTGTCACGCATGGGCAAACTGGCCAATCAAGTCTGTCTGCGGGTTTGCGCTGTTCGCATCCATGTTCAATCTCTACCGCATAAATCAATGACGAAGCGGAATTCAACAAACCGAAGAACACGTCCTCGTTTTGGGCGCCTCGAGCGGAGCCCGCAGGACACTTGCTTATATGTACACTCAGCGCGGGGCGCGGGTGTGCGTTGTCGGACGATGTAAGGAGATCCGAGTCGGGGAAGTCAGGCCGGGGTGCAAGATGATACAGAGGATCGAAGAATTCGGGCAAGGATGACGACATTCAGGCCGGTGAGTCTCCTTCACTGTCTGAGCAGGCTTTTCTGATATTCGTGCTTCTTCATCTGCAGAATGGCGGGGTGCGGATAGAACGTTGTCATCACTGCAGGAGTGATCTCCTTCCTTCCTCCACGACACCTCCACCGTCAGCCGCAAAACCGAAGCACGACAGCGACAATGTGGACGGGCGTTACCATTCAGATGTTCATCTCGACCTATCGTTTTATCAGCCAGATCCTTCTCGCTCTGTGGGTCCACCCCAAGTTTCCGTGTAACGACAACGGGAGCATCATCCGGCCTAACCGGGAAGCCGCTCTGGCAGCTCCCAGGTATTTTACCGTGGTCTGCAAGTCGTCACTGATGCTCCATCAGCTACATTGGAAGCGTGGGGGTGCATCAACTGCAGTCGACGACCAACCAAAGGTGAGTTTCGGAAGTGGTGCAACCGGTGCTTCCGGCTCCTCAAATGTCGAACGTTCGAACTAACCGCCCTGGGTGGATTCGTACAAACAGTTCTCGCTCACGCGGTTAAGGTGACTCCCTACCACGGAATCCTAGACCCACCGCAAGTTTGACCGTGCCATTGCGGTCTTTTTTCGTCATGTAGGCTCGCAATGGCATGTGAATTCCGTTTGGGTTCCGGTGTGCCAGGGCTGACGCACATCACATCCCATAGGTATTCTCACCCACCATCGCTGCTGTAAACGGTTGCTCAGGGTGTTACAGATGGGCAAACCGGCCACCGAGTCAGTCCACGGGTTTGCGGGGATCACATTATTATATATTATGCAAACGACGCGACTCAGCATGCAACATCCCCTTCCCTCTTCCCACAAACTATGTGAAGCTACCACGGGGTAAAACGCGTTGCAGAAATCGCCTGCCAGGTGACTCTTTGCCCCAGTCGCTGTATTGGCCCACGAACTGCCCACCCGCGAACGTGCCGGGAAATGTTTAATCCGAGCTTTCCGGGCGAACATCTGCTATGATCAGTGAGCATCGCGCCCGGGACGATCCACTGATCCAACAGGATCCGGCGGCCGTCACGCTCACATGGAATCATTCAGGAGGCGAGTTGTTACTCTCGGTTCGCCCCTCGAGGCTCCTGCAAATGGGGACGCTCAACACCTCAGAAACGATGGGCGGGGGAGGGGGTTGCGAGCCAGTTTTTTCTTTATAATTTTACAGTACCAGGAGTGCAGAATGTTACGTCACCAATACTGAAGAGGGTGTTTTATTGTGTTAACCAGGGGCTGCCCGGGGCCGAAGGTCCCGGGTTTTCAGCGTGTGGCTGGACCCCAGCGGCCTACTAAGGGGGCGGGAGACAGTTAAATTCAAACCGTCGCTCACGTTATCCATGAGGTCAAGTTGGTTACACGGTGGCTCTCATGCCGACACCTGGTGCCTAAGGCCTGAATGCGGGTAGCCTCTAGTCCCAAAAACAGGGCCCGCAATGTCAAAACCTAGGTGTGGATGGAATAAACTGAGGTCGGGTGATGGAGGTCAGGGATGCATCTTCCCTCGCACAACAAGGTTGAGGCTCCCCCGGAACGGAGGCGACGAAGGCATGCTCGTACCTTCAGACTCCAGCCGATAATCAGTCTGCATAATCAGAAAGGTCGGGCCGCCGAAAAATGACGTCCTGTGTCACCAAACCCATGACAACGGAACGCACCCGCGGACAGCCATATATCCTGAAACAATAATGGCTCGAGCTAAGTAGACCGAGGTTCATGGAAAGGGGACTCCCCGATATCCCCGATGAATTGCGGTATTGTTCTAGAAAGGTTTCAACCGTGTGGGAGTGCCTCGTGGATACAGAGCGACTATCGTCCCTCTGTCACTGCACCTCGTGCAGCTTCAGAGATGGTAAAGCCAGGTGACGAATCTACAGAGGACGAGCGTTCCTTGAAACTCCCGGAGTCCCCGGGGGGACAGGTACTCCGACGACGCTATCCCCTGCGGTCTATATCCAGCGTGTGCGACTTCAACGTGATCCCAGGAGTAAGGGTATATCAAATCCTGCAGGAGCTAGGGGCTAATGGGCGCATGATCTGTGTGCCCACCGCAAAACGACCGCAGGCGTCTCTGTTTTTTTCCATTGCTTGGTCGGCGTACGCCCGCCACCGGAACATTCAGCAAAGGCGTTGAACGAATTGCGGCGTTTTCACGGCGGTGTTTCGCTTCCACTGACTTACGATCGTGTGAGCACGTCAGGTTGTTTGGTCTTGTTATGATCACAACGTTTTGCATTCCTAAATAGGACAGTGGTCCTATCGTACGTTGAATCCGTCTTGGCGATCTGCCAGTGTGGAGTAGAATGAATGAGGGATCGTAACGCTTTGGGAGGAGCCCTGGTGCCTGGCGCGCTGACGGCGGGCGAGAGTTCCGCATCTTTCACATGGGTGACGCTGGAGACGGACGATTGTTTGCGCCGCCGGCGACGGGAATAACTGGTGGTTGTTTCCGTTCTCCCCCCCCCCCTCCGCAGTGTTTTCTGACCGCCCCGAGACATCTCAGCGATGTAATATGACGTAAATTGGCGGGGCTTGTCAACTTATTTTTGTTTCTTCTGGTGTTCCCCATGGTCCAGAAGTCGAACGGTCTCGAAATCGAAGGGCTGGGACTGATCGGGGAGTCGCTCTTATCGGCCAGCCAACAGGGCATCTGTCTGTCAGCGCACTGTCTTCCTTTATGTAAGTTCTCAGTGTCTTGGCTTCCTTGGTACTATTAGCGCGACGCCCAAAAGGCGGGCGCTATTGGACGTTCGGACCCATGACGGTGAGCCACAATCAGCTGGCGCATGTGCTCAATCAGCACGGGACGATCAAAGTCCGCACAGGCCCGTTCACATGGACCCAGCCGCACCATGCATGGTTTCATACAATCCCTGGGATTTCCAGATATCGGTCTCTCAGGTGAGTTACGCGGGCGTAGAGAATTTTACGACTGTGCCTTGCTTCCCAGGGACAAACGGCGGGTTTCACAATCCTCACTTCTTCAGTAAATCACTATCTCCACAGCTGTCCGGAGGTGTCCCTTTTGCTTGGGCACTGAGCGCGCATGCCATTCGGGCCTAGCGGCGCCCCTAAGGTATGTGTCAACGTCAAAGCTGAGAATGCCTCATATATAAGTCGAACATGGACTCAGCTCATTCCCTACCCTCCTCCCACACTCTCACACCTCTCTAACGGTTGCTCAGAATGACCGCCAGTTTCAGCAAGGGTGTCTTCCTCGCGCTTCTCCTCACGTTCTTCACGACCGTGTACGCTGGTCACTGTAAGAAGCCCCGTGTCAGGCGTGAGTGGAGGTCCATCTCTGAAGGTGAACGCAAAGAGTGGGTCGATGCGGTAAAGGTAGGATCCAGAGACCCAAGCAGCTCACTCTGCAGTCGCTAACCCCCATCGTAGTGCCTTAAGAAGGTGCCCCACAAGTCGGCCTTGACGCCCACCGTCAATGTGTCGATCTCGCAAATCCCCCCCATCAACCCCGACAGTTCCTACTTCGATGGTACGCTTGGCTCCTCCGTCGGCAATGTATATTTTTCACTGATCCATTCCCATCAGACTTTGTTTACGCCCACATGGATTTGAATCCGTTGGTGAGTGTCCCTGATGAAATTTCTTGGCAGATCGCGAAAACGCCATGCCGATCAGTGGGCTCATTCGGACCTTTCCGCCTCGTAGATCCATTTCACGGGTCTCTTCTTGCCTTGGCATCGTAGCTACTTGAATGATTTCGAGCTTGCGTTGAAGAAAGAATGCGGTTATAAGGGAGCTCACCCTTACTGGGACTGGACTTTGGGTAAGCTGTCTTGTTCACGGTACAGTCGGTCTTCGGCCGTGCTGATACTCCACTTCACAGATGCCAGCGAAAAGTTCACCAACGCCTCGATCTTCGACAAATACTTCGGCGGATGGGGTGACCCGAATGACGATTATCAGATCACCACCGGTTCCTTTGCAAAGGACTTTGATCTTGTCTACCCCGTCCCTCACAGGCTCCGAAGGAACTACACCGCTAGGGGTACTAACCCTGATCCATTCGGTGACGGCACCCCTCCCGCTCCGCTCCCCTTCTGGAACTACTTCACTAAGGAAGGCAGGAGCACCCTGGTCGACGGATACATCGGTGATTTCGAGGGTTTCCACATTCAGTTCGAAGGTCCAACTGTAAGTCGAACCTCCGAGGCGATGACAACCGCAGGCGTGCGGGAGGGTGATCATACTATTGAAAACTGTGCTGATGCTATTGATTCTTGCGCTTTAGGGCCCCCACGGTGCAATCCACGTCATTCTTGGAGGGTGGGTATTTTCTGAAATCGTTTAGCTTGGTCCACAATGACTGAGACACGATACCTGAACAGTGATATGTCGGGTTCTTGTCCTCAAAATCTTGTTCCCCCTGCTTGCGTCCGTGGACCCAAGTGGACGTCGAGTGGTAGGCAATCCCCTTTTGGCCATCCTCTATTGCCGCAGCTGAGGCATATTCTTCCTTTCTAGATCCGTTGTTCATGATGCACCACGCCGTAAGATTGTTATTTGTCATCGCTACCAATATAGAAGCTCACGCCGAAATTCGGTACTTCCTCTAGATGATTGACAAGGTCTGGTTTGACTGGCAGAACAAGCACAAGGAGAACTTCTGGTCTTTCTTCGGAGGATCTGTTGGCTCCCACTCTCAGCCCGGGTTATACAGGCAATTCCCGGCCGGTGGACCACCATTCCTGAACGTAAGCGAATGATCGACTCTGATAGCGCTCTACCCTTGCATTTTTGCTGATTCAAATACTCGCTAGCTTGGCACGCAAATGCCTTCGGATGGAATCCTCACGAAGGCTTCGATCTACGACGTCATGGATACCAAGGACGAGAGGTTGTGCTATGTTTATGAGTAGACGACCCTGTTGGGTTGTTATCGGACTTTTCTTTGGGATTCGGGTAAAGGACGGACATTTATTGGTGTCATCGCCACACGTGGCGTTGACGACCTATCTCGCGATTAGTTTCCTGGACAGTTTTTCCTAGCAATGTATACCCACGGTATTGACATGACATGGGTACGATTCCTTTGAGCGGTGTTGCGTGACTTAGAACGACGGAGATGTCTGGCCGAAGTGAAGATCCTAACGGCGATGAGCTAGATTCTGATGCCTCTAGCCTGTGACTTCTCTTCAAGCGAGCATGATAGATGCGGTGTCTCGGGCCGGTAATTCAGATGATGCCGGATGAGTGTTTCCTCAGGCTTGTGGGAACGCTTGAGTCCGAGTCTCGACGCGCTAGCTCGCGATGCCTCTGGTTTCCCCCCGTCCCCACTATAGTGGTAAACTCACTCCAGGCAGTCGACGGCCACTTTCAACACTCACAATCACTCTGTGGCACGGATAATTCGGTGGCTTCAGCGCGCGTGTTGACAAACTATCTTGCACTTTTTGCGAAGCCGGCCTTGAAGTTTAGCATCTCAGGGTTGATAACTATACCCCGTGGCATGCGTTATAAACCTGCCGTCCGATCGATGCTCAACTAGATACGAGAACACAGAGCTACTATTGTTCATTGTCCCTCGTGGTCTTTCTCTGCGCCGTTGATTATCAGAGGTGAAGGGGTGGGCTGGAATCCTGCCTCGGATTCAGAGGAGGAGGACAGTATAGGTTTCCTAGCGGTGTAAAAACAGCCAGATTCCAACACTCGCGATGAACATCATCCTCACTTCCTTCCCTTTCTTTCTCTTCCGTCTCAGACACACCGTGTTATATTCTGGTGCCTATTCACCGCCGACATCACTACCTTCTCTCCCCCTCGATGAGTGACGCGTTTACGATCTCCCCCCTGGGCCCCTTCATAGTATATGGTTTATGGTGAGTGACCTTCAGGTTTGTCCTCCCAACCTTCACGGGGATGCCTCTCGAAACAAGGATTCGGTACATCGGTCCGTTCTGGGTCGGAGTGTTAGCGGATGTCGCGCTTGGCCGCCAAGATCCCGATCAACCGTTTGCTCCCGTGGGATTTAAAGAAGATGCCAGAAGTGCTGGTGACGGCCCTGGTAGTCATCATCCCTGTGGTGTTGGTCGTAGCTCTCAATCAAATTAGGATCATCCGAAAGACAAGCTGGCTATCTCATTATGCTGGGTGGTACTCTTAAGGGGGACTGGCCCTGCTCGTGTTAGGTTTGACGTCGAGGTTGCATCACCCCCTGATACTGCTACCCGCTACCGTGTCCCCTACGAGATCGCCTGGGATTTATTCAAGCGTCCCTACTCGGACCTTTCAAAATTTCATCAATTGAGAGGGCCTGCCTTGTTGTAGGACGTACGGCAGTCCCAGGCGCCTCATAACCACCCCAAGGAAGCACGAATGGAATTTAATTTAACTGGTGACAGATCACTTAAAACAGTCCCACCGCCTTTTGCCTGAAGCGGGTCGTGTATATAGGTGAGTAGTAAAAACAGGGCGGTTCGGGTGATCGATGATGTCCTCGAAAAGGGACACTTGGACGTTGTGTTATCTAGCACTTCGCTCGCGATGGTCGATATCCGTCGCAGGCACCCTTCTCGCTTCTGGTCCTTGACCCCCATCTTGAGAAAATAAAGGACAATCCGAGGCCGACAGACTATTAAAATTATCAATGCTCCAAGCCCGACTGCTTGCTTGAGCTCTCGCTGCTGTTTGGATCGGTTGGGAAACGGGCGGGACACAAACGACCCCTCACCCGTGCCCTGGAGCTTCGAAGAGAGCAGGGGAGTGACCCAGACGCGGCTGCACTTTCCGCAATCACCGGCCGACCCCGGTTACCATGCATCTCCGTGACAACGAGTGAACCCTCCAACACTCTACTTCAGCATCCAGAAAGCTGTGACCGAAGGTTGCCTGCACCCTCATGGTGCTTGAAACCGAACTTCCGGCGAACGAGGAAGGAGAGGCGGAGCCCGGAGCTTGAAGAGTTGAGGCGTTATGAGGGGTTCACGCCGTACCTACACGTTTGGAATCCTAACCTCCTTCTGCCATATGCGTACCCAACCTGTGGCGGGGAACCACACGATAGCGCAGCGCCTGAGTCCGCCCGTGATCATTAAAAACCCCTTGGGCGCGAGATGATCGCATGTCCGTCCGAAATGTGACGATATGCACATCCAGTTCGCGTCGGTGGGCGGTTACTTATGACGTTCACCTACAATCACAGCGCCACATCTGCGCAGACGCTCGGTGGCCGCTGCAAGTTACACCTGTTAGCACATGCTCGCAGTTATTTCCCTGAGAGAACATCGTCATTCATTATATGAACGGACATACCCCGCGATCTGGAAAGGGAATCTGGGATTTCCCTGTGCTACGCTCGAGCGGGCCCGAGGGACTGTTGAATAGCGGACTTGACGTAAAGGATCGCCGGTGGCTATGACCCAAGTCCTTGCGAAAGCAGCCAGCGAATCACAATGAAACGTGCACATTTTAGAGAGACAAAGCGAAGCGAACAACAAAGAAACAAAAACATCCAAACCAGATGCCTATCAGAGATTGAGCACAGACGAACTACTACATATTCCAGATCAACTGTAAGATTGTATATACCGCGTGAGCATGTGCCCAGTTCGCTTTGGGTGGGACAACAAAAGCAACACTGATTCGAGCACCTAACCCTCCTTCGACGGACCCGCGAGGGAGACCAAAGATGAACAATACAAAACGTGCGAGCGAAACAAACCAACAAACCAGGGTGGAGTGATGATACAATACATATAAACGAGTGAAAGGTTCCAGCTCAACCGTAGGTCGAGACGAGAGGGGTATAAGGGGCGTTGAGTTGCTCAGAGGAGAGCGGCCAAAGCACAGAAAGCAGTGAAAGCAACAGCTACACCGCTGAGATGGATCATGGAGGCACCGTTACCAGGTAGAACTCCTGAGTTAGCAGCACCGACAACGGTGGGAGTTGGCGTGTTAGTCGTAGGCGAAGGGGGAGGCTTGGAGGAAGACCTAAAGAAGTGGGTTGGCACAAGGGGGAATCCGGGAGAGCGGGATACACTGACGAGGAATGACCAGGGGTATTCAAGCAGGACTTGTCTTTACTCGACTTGACGGTGATCTAGAAAGAAAGGAAATGAGTCAATTAGTCGGTATGCAGACGTCTACGCTACTCACAACACCACTCCAACCCTCCTCATCCTTGTCATCCAAAATGGAGATCATGACCTTAGTCCCGGCAGTGATATTGACCTCTGACCAACTATACTTGTTGGAATCATGGTCACCAAGGTCAACGCTAAATCAAAATTTCGTCGGGTCGGCAAACGGTTCAAGGCTAGAAGCACGGGTGTGACGTACAGAGCATCGCCGCATGGCTTGTCAGAGGGAACGATGATGACATTGTAGGGGCCGTCGGTCTTAGCCCAGGTGAGGTTCGCGGGCTGGCACTGCGGTCCAGACGAGAAAAAATGAGCAATTTGGGACGGAAAAAGGAGGATTCTTGTGAGAATCGCTGACCTGGGTGAGCTCGACAGTAGCGACATTGAAGTCAGCCCAGGCAAGGGGGGCAAGGAGAGCGAAAACGAGGGTAGTGGTGAAAAGAGTGGAGTACATCGTAGAGATACTTTAGAGACGTTAGGAACAAGAGAGGACGAGGGGAAGGGATGAAGCCTTCTGGACGAGAGCACGGTATGTACTGAGGAGATGAAAAACTGAGAGGGGCCTTCTTTCAATTCACCAACGTCCATTTTAGGACACGCTGCGATCACATTTCTCACGGTTACGGGTCTATTCGGCGATAGCATCAAGTTACACGATCCCGGTTCCCTCCCCGCACAATCCACCCTACGGAGCGAACAATGGTTTGCGGCCAAAAACCTTACAGCTTGCCTTTGAACGTGGCAAGCATTGTCCTCTTCGTTATTCTTCATCGTAACAGACAGCCGTCAGTGAGACCAAGCAATGAAATCACCACCCATTGGGGACTCACCCAGAGTGTTCGACACTTGTTGCCACAGTTCTCGGCGAGCATGACCCTCCTCTGTTGTCAATTGGCTCGTAATCCCGCTTCGTGGGCCCAACGTAAACCTTGATACCGCCGAGAAGTACATTAGCGGAATCCTCTTCGCGACACGGGGCTAAACCCGGACTCGAACACACGTACCTGTCTTGGTCTCCAGATCTTCACGCCGCCTTCTTGCATCATCATCTGTGGGAACGAATTGGGGTTACGGGTGCCTGTCCCTTTCGTGTGCTCTCGACGCACCTGACGCCAGTGGGCCAGCCAGCCCACCACTCTCGGCACGGCAAACAACACCGGGAAGAAATCAAGCGGGAATCCTATGCGCCTAGGCGTCAATACCGCCATCGTTGTCAGCATATCACACGCACCCATTGCTCGGTATATAAGGCCGCTAGAAACAGATATGAGTGACATCCGAAGCCCGGCAGAAGCTCTCACCTCCTATGGACACAGTCATCAGTCGCTTCAGATCAATCCGTCAAATGCTGAGCACTCACCAGAAATCGACGTTTGGTGCGAGCTTGCGCTTAATGAAGTACTCGTCTTTCATTGCGGCATCATGCAAGGCCATGGCCGTGTCTAGGAGTGCGTCGCGTCCGGTCCTGCGAAAAATGGTCAATCTCGTTCGGAACCGGAGCAGCGCTTTCCTTACACTTTGAATACCTCATCGGCTGTCTTCCGGACGATGAACGATCGGGGATCAGACTAAGACCAGTGGTGGAGATCAGCTATAGAGACAGGATCAAAAGTATCTTGAACGGACTGTCTTGTACACTCTAAAAGCTGTGTAAGATCTTGAGGAAAAGACGGAGATTCTTGAACTTACCTGTGACCGAATCCAGACAAGGTCTTCTCTCGTTTCTTTACCGCTTCGATAAAGGCAGGCACGTTCTCCGGGCTGAAGTTTGGTCAGTAGATTCACCATTGAAATTTTGTCAACTAACCTCTCAATAGAGATCAGCATCCTGATTACGGCCTCATTGGCACCGCCTAGTTTCCTGTAAAAATCGCTTACAGAGTTGGATAAGACGTGACATACCATGAAGTGGACCACTGAATTCGGTCAACATCAGTTATAGGATAATGACAACTCAACAAACACTGACTATAAAGACGCACAACCGGCACTGAGAGGGGGTTAGTGGGAGTAGAGATATAAAGAAATGCCGAAACATACGCAATTGCCGAGTACGGGTCCACCAACGAACTTGCGGTTTGCAAGACGGTGGTACACGAAGCGTTGAGCTCGTGGTCAGCATGCAAAAGGAAGAGGACATCGAGAGCCTTCTCCAGTACCGGATTTGGGACGTAGTCTTCTTCTCCCATATGGTCCATCATGTACAAGAATCTGGGGTTGTTGAGTCAACGTCGGGACAGAACCGAGAAATGAACAAAGGCTCACGATCCAGCGTAGCTGAGATGAGAAGGAGGAGTAACAAATTCTCGTCCCTGGCGAACTCGGTATGCCATGCTACGGTGTGTGATTCTGGTCAACGGGAGAACGATGCCGGTGGGGTGAAAACTTACGCAGCAAGAGTTGTGGCTTTACCAATCAGTCGGTATATCTGCTTGTCAATCATTGCCAAAGATTCTACATCTCCTTTAGTGTATAGCTTCTGGCCTAATGCGGTGGTCAGTACACGGGGTCGCAGAAAATGACAGGGAAATACCTTGAAGCGAGGGGTTGGCCTCGCTGTAGTAAGACCCCAAGTACGCGAACGCGCTTGTCAAGATGGCCATGGGGTGTGCATCGTAACTATACGTATTTGTCGGCCCTAATGGCAAAAACTATGGAGGTGAACACGAACCGGAATGAGCGGAAGAATCCTTCGGCGTCGGCGTGCACGACACTGTGTCGGGTAATTTCAAGTCTGAACTTGTGGTATTGCTCCTTGGTGGGCAAGGCGCCATAAATGAGGAGATAAGCGGTTTCGAGGTGATTGGATTTGACAGCCAATTGCTCGATAGGGTATCCTCTAAGTTAAAGACATCAACTCGGGTGAACCGAATGAGCAAGTCTTGGGATTGCCTAACCTGTAGCGGAGAACTGGGATTACCTCGTATTAGGGACGACAACGGACATGGGGTCGGGTGGAACTTACTGCCGGCCTCGCCGTCGATGTAGGTAATCTCACTCTGGATGACGGCGGTGTTTAAGAAGCCCTTGTCCGAGACCCGCAAGCCCTTGGTAGTCTCGTTCTCATCACGTTCGCCCGGTTTCTTCGGGGAGGCTATAGATTTGAACGCGGTTGCGGATACAGTGTTGTTGAGGATCCTAGACACTGCCTTTCAGCACATAGGTATCGAAGGCAGACTGAGTGAGGTCTGACGGGATGCTGTAAGACTTTCCAGTACGGTTGTCAACGACCGTCAGAGACTCAGTGTTGGTGTTCGAGGTGGTTGGCTGGCCCATAGTCTTTGGTTTTGGTCAGAGTAGAGCTAGATGGAAGCGGGGAGCAGGATATCTTGTAATTCCCCCGGAGGCTGGGGGGAAGATGCACTCACGCGCAATCACGTGTTTTGCGCTCAGCCGGTCGGGTTCTTGAAGCAACCGTCGGCTTGAAATCGGACATCCGCTCATCCTGCTTTGTTCTTTTCCTTGTTTCTTTACTCTCCAGGTTGATCGTCTAGCCGACGCATTACAGATGGCTTCGAACGCGTGGGTGATTTCTGGGTCACCTGTGCGGCAGAATGTGATCTCCAGCGGGCGTTCATCGCATCCGCCACAGTTTCGCTGGCTTTATCGGCTGCCCCGAATCGCATGTTTTGAAGAAATCAGATTCATCTTCCGACATGCGGCCAGGGAATCGCGGAGCGAATTCACCCACCGTGACTGATAGTGATGAAGTCTCGTTCATCAATCGTCCATTTTACTATCGTGATATTCTTGCTTTGTTTCCTCAGCAACCCTTTGGGCATGGAACGCAAAATCGTTCTTTGGATGTTTCTGGAGACCAGATGGATACTGGGGGTAGATTCCCCTCGACGGACGAGTTTATCTTTCGCTACTTGGATCACCGCCTGAGCGTCCTTTGTTGCCTTCTTTGTCACTCGCCTGACTCGTTCTGGCCACCTGAACATCTCGGTCCATTTAAAACCCTCGTACGTCCTCCCCGCGCAGCGCCAGATCGTGACAGCAGCGTCTCATATATAACTAACTGTGTAGCTCTTCTGTGAAACTTTAAGCGTACGGCATCCTTATCTCAGCAGCCCGTAGCCGCTATAATTTAAGGCCGCGCGTTCGGGGCCGTGTATCCTCGTCACCTCCTCTCCCTCCCCCACCATGAGGCCCTCAGCTCCGTCGGCGAACTCAATCACACCTATCCAGCAAGGACTTTACAGGACCTCATTACCATCCATAACCCTCGAACACCTCGATCTCGCCTCGCTCACCGCGAAATCCATCTCCAAGCTGGTTGCCACACTATCGTCCGGAAAGAGGCTCGGAGTGGCCGCATCATACGGAAAAACAGGTGTCTTAGAGGCTTTGGCTTTTTCGACCCAATCCCGGGTCTTGTTGATCATGATGGACGGCAACTTGAAGTTTGCGAAAGGCCAGAAACAGCTCCTCACGGACAAGTTGCTCTGCAATATCTCGTTGGAAAAGCATGGGTTCTACATGGAGCGCCTCGCCGCGGCGTTACACCTGGATTTGGGCCTCTTTATCCGGCAAGCATTCGATATCGCTTCAGATGGTGACACACGAGGCTCCATGAGTGCATACAAGGCCGTTCTTGCACGGGCGCGGACCGAGGACTCGTTGAATGAATCCGTTGTGGAATCCATCTTCACAGAACAGCCGTTTATCTTATCCCGGAAAACAGAGTTCGCCCTGCGTGCCTGGGCATGCTACATTGCGGTTCAAGCATTCCCCAACAGCGTGGGCGCGATCGATACATCAATCAGGGACTCTCAGGCACGTTCCACTTACCAATCGTGCATAATATTTCCCTGACCACTCTGACCAATAGGAACTGGCATGGATGTGCAGATGCGTCCGAGACGCAGATCTCTTGGACTCATTGAAACCGCGTTACACCAAGAACGACATCAGCGACGATGTCGATATCAAGAACGGCGCTGTAAACCTTCAGTCCACGCGATTCAAAACTCGCATCCGATCTTCACAAACTCAGGTGAGACTCATCATAACATCCTCTCCCAGCGTTATATTCGATTCGGGTCGCTGGTCTGGTCTGACGGTAAAATTGTTTGCGATCACAGCACATCCGGTTCCAGACCGATCAAGGAGATTTCAAGGGGCGCGTTCACGGTGTTAGCGGCAGAGCTGCCAGAGTCGTTCCGCACTCTCAATTCACTGCCAAGATCAAATCTGTTGTCACCATTGGCAAGGATGATCTCACTGGTGCTGAAGCCACCCGTGCGACTCTGATCCTGGACACCTTCAAGGGTCAAGATTCACTCCTCTCCAGCCCGTTCGTCCGGAAAATATTCTTTCCGGGATATCCTCTCCACACGTTGAAGTGGCCCCGGTTGCCTACGAGTCAACCAAGGATCGAGTTCACCTGCCGACAATTGAATGGATCTCAGCGGAAGGCAGTGGAGAAGTGTTTGAGCAACAGGGAGGAAGACCGACATGTTGTCATTGTTGTAAGCTAAGCCCCCCCTCTCGTTTTCACGGCTTGTCTCACAATGAGTATCAGGGACCACCAGGAACTGGAAAGACCACTGTGATCGCCGCGGCTGTTAACAGCAAGATCGCGGAACACAGCTCAAATACGGTTTGGATTGTCGCCCACTCGAACGTCGCGGTCAAGAACGTTGCAGAGAAATTGGTCGATTCCGGATTCATCGATTTTAGGCTCCTCGTTTCGAGGGATTTCCACTACGATTGGTAAGCTCCTTCGGGTACAAATTCCCATTCATTGGCCTGAACCGGGCGATATCCAAGGCACGAACATTTATACGATGTCATCCGCGATAACACGATCGAATCTGGGGACTTCGAAGAGACAATAGTCGGGAACGAACGTCTCGTGTTGGGAGCTCGAGTCATGCTGTGCACGACCAGCATGTTGGCAGCGGAAAGGCTCATGGATTGTGGATTCACCGAGATCGTCCCGGTCCAAACCATTATCATCGACGAAGCGAGCCAGATAGAAGCCAGGGATTACCTGCCGATATTGGCCAGGCACAGGACGACGCTGAGGAAGATGGTATTCATCGGTGATGACAAGCAATGTATGTGCGGGGGAAGAGAGTAGATGAGATCGAGGTGTACTGACAGTGGATTCGCAGTGTCTCCTTACGGACAAGAGGATATACCGGAGTTGAAGAGCGTGTTCGAGTGGCCACACCTCAAGAACAACACCATTTTCCTCGATACCCAATGTACGTTTCTCCTTCCCACCAGAAGTCGAATAGCCCATTGACCGTTCTCTCCCCGCAGACCGAATGCCGTTGGTAATTGGAGACTTCATATCTCGTCACGTATACGACGCGAAACTTGGAACTGTACATCCCATCCGCACCGTGACCTGCTGTCGCTTCGTAAACGTGAATGACGGGGAGGAGACCAGGAAGGGGGTTAGCTGGGTGGTACGTCTATCTATCCAAGACACGGACCTGTTATGTGTGGCTGACATCTATCTACCACTCAGAACGAAGGAGAAGTCAGAGCTGTCGTGCAAATAGCTCGTCGTTACATCCAAGAATGGAAGGAATTCAAGATCATCACCCCCTACGACGCCCAGCGGAACGCGATCGAGACCGCGTTGAAAACGGCGAACCTCGCCTGGGAAAACACCGTATTCAACGTCGACTCGTTTCAAGGAAATGAAGGGGACCACATCATCATCTCAATAGTCCGCACCGAGTCCCCGGGATTCATGAGTAACCAACAACGGACGAACGTCATGCTCTCTCGGTGCAAGAAGAGTATGGTTATTTGCACCAGCCGTGAGTTTTTGATGAAGAGGACCGTAGCGAAGACCTTGGTTGGGAAGCTTGCTGAGGAACATGCACTGAGGACAAGGTGGGTGGCTTTGGAGGCTTTGGCCACTCAGACGTGGTAAACGGTTCCCGTTGACATGTCGGGATTCATTCCGTTGGTTGTGGACTGGACTTCGCCATTTTTTTCTTGTATGCCTCTCTCTTGTCTTCGGGCTTTGCATCCTGTAGAATCATGGGCTTTGTGATACCCGCACACATCATGCCTTCCTTGACTCTGTACTCGTCGGACGTAGACTACTGTGTAAGTCTAGACCGCGAATTGTATTTGTTCCGTAGTCGCCGTTGCTCTGTGATCATGACTACCTTCCGCCCTATCAACTGGGATGCCAAGGCCGCTCCTGGGAGCTGGAGGCGACGAACGGACTCTCATGATCGTGTTGATATACATATAATAGGCGTAATGGTCGTAAGCGTAGTCCCGAACCCAGAATCATCCAAACGTGATACAAAAGAAAAGCAGATGAGTAGGGGGAACGCACAAGTGCATGGAAGACGCGAGACATGGAACAACTCGCGTCGGTGGATGAATCGGATACAGGCGGGCGGGCTGAGCACCGATAGAACTACAGAAAACCACTCCGAAAAAATACCAACCCACACCCATCTATTTCTTCCCCGCATTCTTCTTCTTTCTACCTCCGCGCCCCTCCACCAGCACTATCGCCTGCGTTATCAGGATCAGGAGTGTTCGGCCCGCACGGGGTCTGAGCGACGCCTAGTAGCAGCTTGACCCTTCTTCCTTGGCGCCAGCGCCCAATCGGGTCTGTCCTCCTCAACAGGGGCGGTCGACTTTGGGTTTCGCCCTTGCGAAGGGGTTCATCAGAGGGCTTACGCGCTGCCCCAACCCGCCGACGAGATTCCATAGTACTACCCATTTTTTGATGGATGTCGGGGAGTCCGTGCGGTGTCTGATCATCGACACGCTGCGTGCACTTGACCCCGTACAGATGCCTGTGTTATGGAGGGGCCAGCTTTAGAAGGGGGAGTGCTCCCTACTCTGTCCTCTCCTGACATGGGGACCCTGTGGGTGTAGCTGATGGTTGCGATGACCTCACAGGGCAAACTGAATGCCTGCTGTAGGCGGAGCTTTTCGTACCAGAACCTGTAGAACGATCCACCCGCGCGCATTCAGTTAGCTGTCTCCGAAGATAGGGACGAAAGAATAAAGTACTTGACCCAAGTGAGAATCGAAGCAAAGATGGCCGTCTCCTTCATAGGCTCCTCGGTCTCTTCCGTCTGTGTTTCAGGTGCCTTCTCTTCGATGGGTGAGGGGTCCTTGGAAATTTTCTTAGCATTGGCCTCGGTCTCTTGCCACCCCCAAGCACCGTCCTGACCATCTCCGGTCTCCTCTTTCTTGTCCGAATCAGACACCTGCTCAACCTGCTTTGTTCTTTTTTTTTTCGTTCTCCAGGTTGATTGCCATCCAGCCGACGCGCTGCGGGTGGCTCCGAACGCGTGGGTGATTTGGATCACCTGTATGTGATCCCCCGCAGGCGTTCATCGCATCCGCCACAGTTTCGCTGGCTTTATCGGCTGCCCCGACATCGCATGGCGGAAATTACATTCGTCTTCCGACATGCGGCCAGGGAATCGCGGAGCGAATTCACCCACCGCGACTGACAGTGATGGGGTCTTGTTCATCAATCGTCCGGCATTTTACTACTGAGATATTCTTGCTTTGTTTCCTCAGTAACCCTTTGGGCATGGGACGCAAAACCGTCCTTCGAACGTTTCTGGAGGTCTGATGGATACTGGGGGTGGATTCCCCCCGACGGACAAGTTTATCTTTTGCTACTTGGATCACCGCTTGAACGACCTTCGTTTCCTTCTTTGTCTCTCGTCTGACTCGTTCTGGTAACCCGAACATGCCGGTTCATTCAAAACCCTCGTACGTCCTCTCCGGTCAGCGCCAGATCGTGACAGCAGTGTCCCATATATAACTAACTGCATAGCTCTTCTGTGACAACTGTGGGCGTACGGCATCCTTATCTCAGCGACCCATAGCCGCTATAATTTAAGGCCGCGCGTTCGGGGCCGTGTATCCTCGTCACCTCCTCTCGCTCACTCACCATGACACTCTCAGCTTCGTCGGTGGACTCAGTCACAACTATCCAGCAAGGACTCTACAAGACCTCGTTACCACCCATAACCCTCGAACACCTCGATTTCGCCAAGCTCACTGCGAAATCCATCGCCGACCTAGTCGCCACATTATCGTCCGGAACGAGAATCGGGGTCGCTGCATCCTACGGGAAAAAACGTGTCTTAAAGGCTCTGGCTTTCTCGACCGAATCCAGGGTCTTGTTGATTACGATGGACGGCAATTCGAGGTTCGCGAAACGCAAGAAACAGATCCTCAGTGACGGGCTACTCTGCAATATCTTGTTGGAAAAGCATGGCTTCTACATGGAGCGCCTCGCCGCGGCGCTGCACCTGGATTTGGGCCTCTTTATCCGGCAAGCGTTTGATATCGTTTCAAGTGGTGACACACGAGGCTCCATGGCTGCATATGAGGGCGTTCTTGAACGGGCGCGGGACGGGGACTCGTTGAATATATCCGTCCTGAAAAAAATCTTCGCTGAAAAACCGTTTATCCTATCTCGGAAAACGGAGTTTGCCCTACGTGCTTGGGCGTGCTACATCGCAGTCCAGATATTCCCTAACAATCCGGGCGCGATCGATACATCGATCAAGGACCCTCAAGCATGTCCCACTTACTTGTTGTGTATGATTTTCTCCTGACCACTCTGATCAATAGGAACTGGCATGGATGTGCAAATGCGTCCGAGACGCAGACCTCTTGGACTCATTGAAGCCGCATTTCACCAAGAACGACGTCAGCACCAATATCGAATTCAGAGACGGTGCTGTAGACCTTCAATGCACACGATTCAAAACCCGAATCCGATCTTCAAAAACTCAGGTGAGACTCATCCTTAACGTCCTCCCCCGGCATTATGTCTGATTGGGTCCCTGGTCTGGTCTAACGAGAAATTTTTTTGCGGTCACAGCACATCCGGTTCAAGACCGACAAAGGGAATGTTAAGGGACACGTTACCGAGGCCAACGGCAGAGCCGTCAGAGTCGTCCCGCACTCTCAATTCACCGCCAAAATCAAATCGGTTTTCACCATTGGCAAGGATGATCTCACCGGTGCTGAAGCCACCCGTGCGACTCTGATCCTGGACACCTTCAAGGGTCAAGATTCACTCCTCTCCAGCCCATTCGTCCGGAAAATATTCTTTCCGGGATATCCTCTCGATACGTTGAGGTGGCCCCCATTGCCTACGAGCCAACCAAGGATCGAGTTCACCTACCGACGGCTGAATGAATCTCAGCGGAGGGCAGTGGAGAAGTGTTTGAGCAACAGGGAGGAAGATCGACATGTTGTCATTGTTGTAAGTTCAGCCCCCCCTCCCGTTTCCACGGCCCGTCTCACGATGAGTATCAGGGGCCGCCAGGAACCGGGAAGACCACTGTGATCGCCGCGGCTGTTCACAGCAAGATCGCAGAAAACAGTACAAATACTGTTTGGATTGCCGCCCACTCGAACGTTGCGGTCAAGAACGTTGCAGAGAAATTGGTCGATTCCGGATTCTTGGGTTTTAGGCTCCTCGTCTCAAGGGATTTCCATTACGATTGGTAAGCTCCTTCGGGTACAAATTTCCCATTCATTGAATCGAACCGGGCGATATCCAAGGCACGAACATTTATACGAAGCCATCTGCGAGAGGGTGATCGAATCCTCGAAATTCCAGGACGAAATAGTCGACAACGAAAGTCTCGTGTTTGGAGTTCGAGTCATCTTGTGCACGACCAGCATGTTATCGGCGGGAAGGCTCATGGCTTGTGGATTCACCGAGCTCATCCCGGTCCAAACCATTATCATCGACGAAGCGAGTCAAATAGAAGCCGGGGGTTACTTGCCGATATTGGCCAGGTACAAGACGACGCTGAGGAAGATGGTATTCATCGGTGATGACAAGCAATGTATGTGCGGGAAAAGAGGGTGGATGAGATCGAGGTGTACTGACAGTGGATCCCCACAGTGTCTCCTTACGGACAAGAGGATATACCGGAATTGAAAAGCGTGTTCGAGTGGCCACACCTCAAGGACAACTCAGTCTTCCTCGATACCCAATGTATGTTTCTCCTTCCCGCCGGAAGTCGAATAGCCCATTGATCGTCCTGTCCCGACAGATCGAATGCCGTTGGTAGTCGGAGACTTCATATCTCGTCACGTATACGACTCGAAACTTGGAACTACACATCCCATCCGCACCGTGGCCTGCTGTCGCTTCGTAGACGTGAGTGACGGAGAGGAGACCAAGAAGGGGCTTAGCTGGGTGGTACGCCTACCCCTCCAGAACACGAACCCGTCATGTGTGGCTGACACCCATCTACCACTTAGAACGAAGGAGAAATCAGGGCCGTCGCGCAAATAGTCCGTCGTTACATGCGAGAAGGGAAGAAATTCAAGATCATCACCCCCTACGACGCCCAGCGGAACGCGATCGAGACCGCGTTGAAAACAGCAAACCTCACCTGGGAAAACACCGTATTCAACGTCGACTCGTTTCAAGGAAATGAAGGGGACCACATCATCATCTCGATAGTCCGGACCTCGTCTCCGGGGTTTATGGTGAACCAACGGCGGACGAACGTCATGCTCTCCCGGTGTAAGAAGAGTATGGTGATTTGCACCAACCGTGGGTTTTTGTTGAACAGGGCCGTGGCGGAGACCCTTGTTGGGAAGCTCGCTGTGGAACATGTGCCGAGGACCGGGTGCGGGTGGGTGGCTTTGGAGGCTTTGGCCACTCAGAGGTGGTAAACAGCTCCCGTTGATGTGCCGCGACTCATTCTGTTGCTTGTGGAACTGGACTTCGCCGTTTTTTTCTTGTATTTCTCTCTCTTGTCTTCGGGCTCTTGCATCCTGTAGAATCATGACCTTCTTAACACCCGCACGCATCACCCTTCCTTTGTACTCACCGAACGTAGACTACTGTGTACGTCTAGACCACGAATTGTACCCGTTTTGTATACATTTCACCCTACCGGCTGGGGTCCCAAGACTGGTCAGAAACCGCTCCCGGGAGCTGGAGGTGGTAAAAAGACACGACAGCGATGGTATACATACTATATAGGCGTCATGGTGTAAGCGTAGTCCCGAACCCAGAAACATTTAAACGTGGTACGAAAAAAAAACAGGTAGGAGGGAATGCACAAGAGTACGACACATACAACATGGGAGGCATGGAACAAGAACAGCTGCAAAAGATTGACGGGTGAACATACAGCACCGATAGAACTACAAAATCCGACTCCGAAAAAACACTAACCCGCACCCATCTATTTGCTCCTCGTTTTCTTCTTCTTTCCGCCTGCGCCCCCTCTTCCTCGTCGCCGGTGCCCACTGATCGGGTTCGTCCTCAACAGGAGTGGCCGTCTCCTCCATCTTCACAGACTCCTCGATCTCTTCCGCTTGTGTTTCAGGCGCCTTCACTTCGACGGGCGAGGGGACCTTGGAAATTTCTTAGAACCCTTGGCCTTGGTCTCTTCTCACCCCTGAGCATCGCCCTGAGCATCTCCGGTCTCCTCTTTCTTGTCCAAATTAGACATCCGTTCATCCTGCTTTGTTCTTATCGTTTTTCGTTCTCCAGGCTGATTGTCCAGCTGACGCGTTGAGGGTGGCTCCGAATGCGTGGGTGATCTGGATCACCTGTGCGGCGGAATGTGATCTCTTGCAGGCGTTCATCGCATCCGCCACAGTTTCGCTGGCTTTATCGGCTGCCCCGACATCGCATGGCGGAAATCATATTCGTCTCCCGACGTGCGGTCAGGGAATCGCGGAGTGAATTTAGCCACCGCGACAGGCAGTGATGGAGTCCCGTCCATCAATCATCCATTTTACTATCGGGATACTCTTGCTTTTTTTCCTCAGCAACTCTTTGGACGTGGAACGCAACACCGTTCTTTGAATGTTTCTGGAGACCTGATGGATACTGGGGGTAGATTCCCCTCGACGGACGAGTTTATCTTTCGCTACTTGGATCACCGCCTGAGCGTCCTTTGTTGCCTTCTTTGTCTCTCGTCTGACTCGTTTTGGTGACCCGAACATCTCGGTTCATTCAAAACCCTCGTACGTCCTCCCCGGTCAGCGCCGGATTGTGACAGCAGCGTCCCATATATAATTGCACAGCACTTTTGTGACAACTGTGGGCGTCGGCATCCTTATCTCAGCAGTTATAGCCGCCATAATTTAAGGCTGCGCGTTTGCGGCCGCGCATCCTCGTTACCTCCTCTCGCTCCCCCACCATGACACTCTCAGCGTCGTCGGTGGACTCAATCACAACTATCTACCAACAATTCTACGATGCCTCGTTACCACCCATAACCCTCGAACACCTCGATCTTGGCTCGCTCACTGCGAAATCCATCGTCGACCTGGTCGCCACGTTATCTTCCGGAACAAGGCTCGGGGTCGCCGCATCATACGGAGAAAAACGTGTCTTAGAGGCTTTGGCTTTTTCGACCGAATCCCGTGTCTTGTTGATCACGATGGACGGCGACTCGAAGTCAACGAAACGCCAGAAGAAGATTCTCAAGAACAGGCTGCTCTGCAATGTCTCGTTGGAGAAGCATGGGTTCTACATGGAACGCCTCGCTGCGGCGTTGCACCTGGATTTTGGCCTCTTTATCCAGCAGGCTTTTGATATCGCTTCAGAGGGTGACACACGAGGCTCCATGAGTGCATACAAGGCCGTTCTTGCACGGGCGCGGACCGAGGACTCGTTGAACGAATCCTTCGTGGAATCCATCTTCACCGAACAGCCGTTTATCTTATCCCGGAAAACGGAGTTCGCCCTGCGTGCATGGGCATGTTACATCGCGGTCCAGGCATTTCCTGACAAACCGGGTGCGATCGACACATCAATCAAGGACCCTCAAGCACGTTCCACTTATCAATCGTGTATAATCTTTTCCTGACCGCTCTGACCAATAGGAACTGGCATGGATGTGCAAATGCGTCCGAGACGCAGATCTCTTGGACTCATTGAAACCGCATTACACCAAGAACGACATCAGCACCAATATCGAATTCAAGAACGGCGCTGTAAACCTTCAGTGCACGCGGTTCAAGACCCGCATACGACCTTCACAAACTCAGGTGAGGCTTATCTTAACGTCCTCTCCCATCATTGTATCCGATTCGGGTCCCTGGTCTGGTCTGACGGGAAAATTGTTCGTGATCACAGCACATCCAGTTCAAGACCGATAAAGGAGATTTCAAGGGGCACGTTCGTGGTGTTAGCGGCAAAGCCGCCAGAGTCGTCCCGCACTCTCAATTCACCGCCAAGATCAAATCGATTGTCACCATTGGCAAGGATGATCTCACCGGTGCTGAAGCCACCCGTGCGATCCTGATCCTAAACGCCTTCAAGGGTCAAGATTCACTCCTCTCCAGCCCGTTCGTCCGGAAAATATTCTTTCCGGGATATCCTCTCGATACGTTAAAGTGGCCCCAGCTGCCTACGAGTGAACCGAAGATCGAGTTCACCTACCGACAACTGAATGGATCCCAGCGGGATGCAGTGGAGAGGTGTTTGAGTAACAAGGAGGAAGATCGACATGTTGTCATTGTTGTAAGCTCAGTCCCCCTCCATTTTCACGACCTGTCTTATGATGCGTATCAGGGACCGCCAGGGACTGGAAAGACCACTGTGATCGCCGCGGCTGTTAACAGCAAGATCGCAGAAAACAGTACAAATACAGTTTGGATTGTCGCCCACTCGAACGTCGCGGTCAAGAACGTTGCAGAGAAATTGGTCGATTCCGGATTCTTGGGTTTTAAGCTCCTCGTCTCGAAGGATTTCCATTACGACTGGTGAGCTCTTTCGAGTACAAATTTCCCATTCGTTGACTTGAACCGGGCAATATCCAAGGCACGAACATTTATATGAAGCCATCCGCGAGAGGGTGATCGAATCCGGGAACTTCAAGGATACAGTAGCCGAAAATGAACGTCTCCTGTTGGGAGCTCGAGTCATCCTGTGCACGATCAGCATGTTGTCAACGGGAAGGCTCATGGGTTGCGGGTTCACGAAGATCGTCCCGGTCCAAACCATTATCATCGACGAAGCGAGTCAAATAGAAGCTGGGGATTACTTGCCGATATTGGCTAGGTATAAGAAGACGCTAAGGAAGATGGTATTCATCGGTGATGACAAGCAATGTATGTACGGGGAAGAGGGTGGATGAGATCGAGGTGTACTGACAGTGGTTCCCCACAGTGTCTCCTTACGGACAAGAGGACATACCGGAGTTGAGGAGTGTGTTCGAGTGGCCACATCTCAGGGACGACGCCGCCTTCCTCGATACCCAATGTACGTTTCTCCTTTCCACTAGAGGTTGAATAGTCCATTGACCGTTCTCTCTTGGCAGACCGAATGCCGTTGGTAGTCGGAGACTTCATATCTCGTCACGTATACGACTCGAAACTCGGAACCGTACATCCAATCCGTACCAAGGCCTGCTGTCGCTTCGTAGACGTGAGTAATGGGAAGGAAATCAAGAAGGGGGTTAGCTGGGTGGTACGTCTATCTATCCAAGACACGGACCTGTTATGTGTGGCTGACATCTATCTACCACTCAGAACGAAGGAGAAGTCAGAGCCGTCGTGCAAATAGCTCGTCGTTACATCCGAGAAGGGAAGGAATTCAAGATCATCACCCCCTACGACGCTCAACGGAACGCGATCGAGACCGCGTTGAGAACGGCGAACCTCACCTGGGAAAACACCGTATTCAACGTCGACTCGTTTCAAGGAAACGAGGGCGACCATATCATCATCTCGATTGTCCGAACCTGGTCCCCGGGATTCATGAAAAACCAACGACGGACGAACGTCATGCTCTCTCGGTGTAAGAAGAGTATGGTGATTTGCACCAACCGTGGGTTCTTGTTGAAGAGGA
>Ga0307515_10005934_pt1 | contig 24623 bp, 22 predicted proteins | sample 17_EM_MG_FD_194513 | JGI IMG/M metagenome (GOLD analysis project Ga0307515, IMG submission 194513) | Populus trichocarpa ectomycorrhiza microbial communities from riparian zone in the Pacific Northwest, United States - 17_EM | ecosystem: Host-associated > Plants > Roots > Unclassified | place... | reverse complement strand
CGGCCAGATGGCGGCCTTCGATGCACCGGTGCTGGCTCTGCGCAAGTCAAAAGGAATCGAGAAGGTCGGCAAGACGCTGCGCGAGCGCCTTGCGGGCAGTGGGCTGATCGAGGCTGCCAAGAGAGCGCGGACGCAAGATGCTTTAAGTCTTCGTTCGGTTCCCCACGCCCATGGCGCGGGCTGGGATGTGTTCGAGTTCGCTGGCTCGATTGTCGATCAGGAATTGGCCTCCGTGACCGACAACCCGGCAGTCTCCGGAACGCCGGAAGCCCCAGTCGTCTCGTCGGAGGCGCATGCCGTTGCGCCTGCCCTCGGACAAGCGCTCGATGGCCTTGCCATCTCCATTGCCCAGATTTCCGCGATGAGCGAGCGTCGGATCGACCGGCTGGTCAATCCGCTGGTGAGCGGGCTTCCGGCTTTTCTGGCGGTTGATCCGGGCGCGGGGTCCGGCTTCATGATCGCGCAATATACGGCTGCGGCCCTTGCCGCGGAAAACCGGCGGCTTGGCGCACCGGCAAGTCTTGATGGCGGCATCACGTCGGCATTGCAGGAGGATTTTCTCGGGCATCCGACGGCCGCGGCCAACAAATTGCTGGCGGTCATCGACAATGCCGAACAGATTCTGGGCATCGAATTTGCCGCGGCCGCACAGGCTCAGGATTTCAAAGCCAGTGTCGCGCCACGGGCAGAGGGTACCGATGTACTCTATCGCCATATCCGCGCCGCCGTGCCAACCTATGCCGACGACCGGCCGCTCGGTTGGGATCTGGAAAAGGCATGCGATCTGTTGCGCGCATCGCCGCCACCTCGCATCTGAAAATTCCTGAAAGGATACTGCCATGATCGCCCATTTCGACGTTGCGGTTGTCGGTCTCGGCGCCATGGGCAGTGCGGCCATCGCGCATCTGGCAGCGCGGGGCGTCAAGACGATCGGTATCGACGCCTACTACCCCGCCCATGCGCTCAGTTCCTCGCATGGCGACAGCCGGCTGATCCGGCTCGGTTATTTCGAGGATCCCTCCTATGTGCCGCTGCTGCAGCGCGCCTACGCCAACTGGCGGACGCTCGAAGCACGGCTGCGTGAGGAGGTGCTGACGATCACCGGGGTTCTCCAGATCGGCAAGCCGGACAGCAAGATCGTCAGCGGCACGAAGAAAAGTTGCGCGCTGCACAATCTGCCGCTGGAGACCTTGAGCCCGGACGAGATGCGCTGCCGTTTTCCGGTGTTTTCGCTGGATGACGACGAAGTCGCCTTGCTTGATCCACAGGGCGGCTATCTGCGCCCCGAAGTGGCGGTGATGGGCCATCTCAAGCTTGCTGCTGCCGATGGTGCAGCGCTGCATTTCGGTGAAAAGGTCACGGCGATAGAGCCGGGCGACGGTGGCGTCATCATCGTTTCCGATACCGGGCGCTACAGTGCCAGCAAGGTTATTGTTGCGACCGGCTCCTGGATCGGCGAACTGGTGCCTGCGCTGCGCAGCCATGCCGTGCCGATCAAGCAGGTCGTTGCCTGGTATCAGCCGGCCGATGGTTTCGTCACCATGCCGCAGCGCATGCCTGTGTTCATCCGGGACGAGGGCGAAAACGGCTCTTTCTTCGGCTTTCCGGCGATCGGCGTCGATGGAGTCAAGGTCGGCCGTCACGCCCATTTTCGCGAACAGATCGACCCGAACAAGCCCAACCCGCCGGTCAACGACGCGGACACCGAACTGCTCGACACATTCATCCGGCGCCGCCTTCCAGCCGCCGCCGGCTTTCGGGTGCGCTCCACCACCTGCCGCTATACGATGCTGCCGAGCGAGGATTTCCTTATCGACCTGCTGCCCGGCGACAAGCGCGTCGTCGTGGCGTCTCCCTGCTCCGGCCATGGCTTCAAGTTCACCAGCGTCGTCGGCGAGATCCTGGCCGATCTGGCGCTGGATGGCGGCACGGACCTGCCCATTGGTGCTTTCTCGTTTGCGGCAATGGACCGGTTTCTGACCGCACGGGCGGCTTGAACATGACCTACAAGCTTGTGCCCGCGCCAGAAACCTTCTTTGACCTGCCATCCGCCAGCAAAGCCCACGCGGGTTCCGCTGCGATTTTTGGTGCCGTGCATGGAACGGCCTATCCCGGCAGCATCGACGATATGTCCGGTGTATCTGCGACGGACGCTGTTCGCCGCGCGATCACGGCGGCCTCCGTGCATCTCGACCATTGGGATTTCGATTTCGATGGCCCTTTGTTGAACGACGGCGCCTTGGAAGTGGTCGATCTCGGCGATGTCGCGACGAAACTGGATGACAATGCCGGCAATCGGGCGGCGATTGAAGCGGTCACGCGAGATATCCGCGCGGCGGGAGCAATCCCGGTTCTCATCGGCGGTGACGATTCGGCCGCCATCCCCTTCGTGCGCGGACTTGCCGATGTCGATGCTCTGCACATCCTTCAGATAGACGCCCATATCGATTGGCGCGATCGGATCGGCGACGAGACGCTCGGTTATTCCAGCACGATGCGGCGAGCCTCGGAGCTTCCTTTTGTCCGGTCCATGACCCAGGTCGGCATCCGCGCTGTCGGTAGCGCCCGGCGGGAAGAGGTGGAGGCGGCGAGGGCCTGGGGGGCACGGCTGGTCACGGTAAGGCAGTTGCGGGCAAACGGCGCGGCTGAGATCGCCAACGCGATCCCGCGTGATGGCGCGTTGCTCATCCATATCGACGTCGATGCGATCGATCCGTCGGTCTGCCCCGGCGTCAACGCGCTGTCGCCCGGTGGTCTGTGGCTGGATGAGGTGACGGATCTGATTGCCTCGGCCATGGCCGGTCGCAGACTTGCCGGGTTCTCGATTGTCGAGTTTCAGCCGAAGAACGATGTCAACGATATGACCGCGACCGTCGTCGGCCGTCTGATCTGCCATGTGCTTGGCCATCTGGCCCGCAGAGCGTAGGTCTCAGCTCGCGGCGATGCGGATAAGGTAAGCTTTTGTCGGAATGTCGGACGTAGTCAGGACAACGCCGTCGAGGATCGCGCAATCGAGCCGGCCGAGCTCTTCGGCATGATCTCCGGTCTCTATCCGCAGATTGCCAAGCGACAGAAGCATCGTGATGCCGCCCTCGGCATCCAGATGGTGCTGCCCCTCGAAGGTCCGCCGCTCGACCTGATGCGTCCATTGTCCACGCCGGGTCATGACGTTCAGATCGACGATAGTGCCCGAAACGAGCCGGGCGGACGTCGATGCATCGGCCGGAAAGGCGAGCGGTCGTGATGCCTGCGTCAACACGATCGGAGCCCTTCCTTCGATGTCCAATTCCATGCCTTGTCCCTCTAGGATGGACAAGGTCCGGTCTATCCCAGGGAAAACGGAAAAGGGGCCGTCGCTCGCAACCGTTGCCATGCTGACCCGCCAGCCGAAGGCCGCCAGATCAGCGCCCGCCGGAAACACCGCAATCTCCACAGTCTCGCCCCCACCGTTCTTCCATGGCATGCGGCGGTAGTTTTCCGAGCGAAGAACGTGCATGGCCATGATCCTTGAAGATGGGTTCCCTCTGTCTGCAAAATTGCAGCAGAAAAAGCCGCTATCATTCTACAGGGCTTCCCGGACCTCGTACAACGCCGCGGTCCGGGATCGCTTTTTTAATTCCCGAGAATCCCCGGCAACCGCAAGCCCTTTTCCTTGGCGCAGTCGATGGCGATGTCGTAGCCGGCGTCGGCGTGGCGCATGACGCCGGTTGCGGGGTCGTTCCAGAGTACCCGTTCCAGACGGCGGGCAGCATCGTCAGTGCCATCGGCGCAGATGACGACGCCCGAATGCTGGGAGAAGCCCATGCCGACGCCACCGCCGTGATGCAGCGACACCCAGGTGGCGCCCGATGCGGTGTTGAGCAGCGCATTGAGCAGCGGCCAGTCGGACACGGCGTCGGAGCCGTCCTTCATCGCTTCGGTTTCGCGGTTCGGCGAAGCGACAGAGCCGCTATCGAGATGATCGCGGCCGATGACGACCGGCGCGCTCAATTCGCCGGTCCGGACCATTTCGTTGAAGGCCAGACCGAGGCGATGGCGATCGCCGAGGCCAACCCAGCAGATGCGCGCCGGCAACCCTTGAAAGGCGATGCGGTCGCGCGCCATGTCCAGCCAGTTGTGCAGATGCGTGTTGCCGGGGGTGAGTTCCTTCACCTTGGCGTCGGTCTTGTAGATGTCTTCCGGATCGCCGGAGAGCGCTGCCCAGCGGAACGGGCCGATGCCGCGGCAGAACAGCGGACGGATATAGGCGGGCACGAAGCCCGGGAAGGCGAAGGCGTTTTCAAGGCCCTCTTCCTTGGCGACCTGTCGGATGTTGTTGCCGTAGTCGAAAGTCGGGATGCCCATGTCCTGGAAGGCGATCATCGCCTCGACATGTTCGCGCATCGAGGTGCGCGCGGCCTTTTCGACGGCCTTCGGATCGCTTTCGCGCTTTTCCTTCCACTCTCCCATCGTCCAGCCCTTCGGCAGGTAGCCGTTGATCGGGTCGTGGGCCGAGGTCTGGTCGGTCACCATGTCCGGGCGGATGCCGCGGCGAACCATTTCCGGCAGGATGTCGGCGCAGTTGCCGAGCAGGCCGACGGACTTGGCTTCGCCTGCAGCCGTCCAGCGCTCGATCATTTCCATCGCTTCATCGAGCGTTTCGGCGCGCGCATCGACATAGCGGGTGCGCAGGCGGAAATCGATCGAGTCGGGATTGCATTCGACAGCGAGGCAGCAGGCGCCGGCCATGACAGCGGCCAGCGGCTGGGCGCCGCCCATGCCGCCGAGACCGCCGGTCAGAACCCACTTGCCCTTGAGATCGCCGTTATAGTGCTGGCGGCCGGCCTCGACGAAGGTCTCGTAGGTGCCCTGCACGATGCCCTGGCTGCCGATGTAGATCCAAGAGCCGGCGGTCATCTGGCCGTACATGGCGAGACCCTTCTTATCCAGCTCGTTGAAATGATCCCAGGTTGCCCAATGCGGAACGAGGTTGGAGTTGGCGATGAGCACGCGCGGCGCATCCTTGTGGGTGCGGAAGACGCCAACCGGCTTGCCGGACTGCACCATCAAGGTTTCGTCTTCGTTGAGGTCGCGCAGCGTCGCGACGATCTTGTCGAAGTCCGCCCAGGTGCGGGCGGCGCGGCCGATGCCGCCATAGACCACCAGCTCATGCGGGTTCTCGGCCACTTCCGGGTCGAGGTTGTTCATCAGCATGCGAAGCGGCGCTTCGGTCATCCAGGATTTTGCCGTCAGTTCGGTGCCACGGGCGGCGCGGACGTCGCGGATATTGTGACGAGGATTGGTCATTTGGTTCCCCTTTTGGTGTGTGCCAATGTCAGCGCTGCTGTTTCGATGCGCGTGAGAATGTCTTTGAGGTGAATGCGAAGCTTGACCGCCTTGGCTTCGTCATAGGCGAAGGGCGGTGTCTCGGTGGTCAGATGGGTGGATTGCGCCAGTTCCATCTGGATTGCGTGCACGCCGGTTTCGGGCTGGCCATAATGACGCGTCGTCCAGCCGCCCTTGAAGCGGCCGTTGAGGATGCTGGTGTAGCCCTCCGCGTTCAAAACGATATCGACGGTTGCGTCCTGGATAGTTTGATCGCAGGTTTTGCCGCTATCGGTGCCGATGTTGAAATCGGGCAACGTGCCCTCAAACAGGAACGGAATGTCCGAGCGGATCGAGTGGCAGTCGTAGAGCACGGCGACGCCATGGATCGCTTTTACACGCTCGATCTCGGCTGCAAGCGCTGCATGATAGGGCGCATGGAAATCGGTAAGACGGGCAGCAATGTCGGTTTCGGTCGGCTCTTCGCCGTCCTTCCAGATCGAGACTCCATCGAAATCGGTGCCCGGAATGAGCCCGGTGGTATTCTGGCCGGGATAGAGGCTTACCCCTTCAGGGTCGCGATTGGCATCGATGACATAGCGGTGGAACGTGGCGCGCACGGTCGTCACTTCCGGCAGCAAACCATCATAGAGATGATGGATATGCCAGTCGGTGTCGGCCAGGATGCGGCCATTGTCGTTCAGCCGCTCCCAGATTGAAGACGGAACGTCGGTGCCGGTATGCGGAAAGCCGAGAATGACGGGCGATGAGCCCTGTTTGACTTCAAAAACGCTCATTCAAGCCTCCAGAACAGGAAGAATGCCGGCGGAAACCGCAGCGTTCAGGGTGCCGGTGGCGACGAGGTCGCTTGCCGCCTTGAGGTCGTCAGCCATGTAGCGGTCGACTTCCAATGTCGGGACGACGGAGCGGATAGCGGCGATAGCGTTGCTCAGTTCCGGGCTGGTGGTCAGCGGGCTGCGAAAGTCGATGCCCTGCGCCGCCGTCAGCGCCTCGATGCCGATGATGGAAAAAAGGTTGTCGGTCATCTGCAGAAGGCGGCGGGCGCCGTGGCAGGCCATGGAGACATGGTCTTCCTGGTTGGCCGAGGTTGGGGTCGAGTCGACCGAGGCTGGGTGCGACATCTGCTTGTTTTCCGACATCAGCGCCGCCGAGGTCACTTCGGCGATCATCAGGCCGGAGTTGAGGCCCGGCTTTTTGGCCAGAAACGCCGGCAGGCCGTAGGAGAGAGCCGGATCGACCAGCAGCGCGATACGGCGCTGCGAGATCGCACCGATTTCGCAGACGGCAAGGGCGATCTGGTCGGCCGCGAATGCAACCGGCTCGGCGTGGAAATTGCCGCCGGAGACGACGGAATTGTCCGACAGCACCAGCGGATTGTCGGTGACGGCGTTGGCTTCGATTTCCAGCGTGCGGGCAACGGAGCGCAGGAGATCGAGGCATGCGCCGTCAACCTGCGGCTGGCAGCGGATGCAATAGGGGTCCTGGACGCGCTCGTCACCTTCGATATGGCTTTCGCGGATGACCGAGCCCTTGAGCAGGCTGCGCAAGGCAGCGGCGGCGTCGATCTGGCCCTTGTGACCGCGCAGCGTATGGATATCCGGATGGAACGGTGCCGAGGAACCCATGGCGGCGTCGGTCGAGAGCGCGCCGGTGATCAGGGCGGACTGGGCAGCACGGTGAGCGCGAAAGAGACCGGCCAGCGCCAGGGCCGTCGAAACCTGCGTGCCGTTGATCAGTGCCAAACCTTCCTTGGCGGCCAGCACGACCGGCGTCAGGCCAGCGCGCTCCAGAGCGGTCCGGCCGGCAAGCTTTTCGCCGTTGTAGAAGGCTTCGCCTTCGCCCATCATCACCGCCGCCATATGGGCGAGCGGGGCAAGGTCGCCGGAGGCGCCGACGGAGCCCTTTTCCGGGATGACCGGGATGACGCCCTTGTCGAGCATTCCTTCGATCAGGCGGACGAGCTCGATCCGCGTGCCGGACGCGCCGCGGCCGAGCGAAACCAGCTTCAGCGCCATGATTAGGCGGACGATGTTCTCAGTCAGCGGCTGGCCGACGCCGCAGCAATGGGAGAGGATCAGGTTGCGCTGCAGGGTGGCAACGTCGGCGGCATCGATCTTGATGCTTGCCAGTTTGCCGAAGCCGGTGTTGATGCCGTAGACCGGCGCATTGCCGGCGGCGATCTCGGCGATGCGCGCGGCGGCCTTCTCGATGCCCTTGTCGAAGGAGGGGTCGAGCCGGGCGGGCTCGCCGGTCCAGTAGATGGTTTCGAGTGTCGAAAGCGGGACAGAGCCCGGCTGAAGAATAAGCGTCATCAATAAGTCCTCACCAATGCGCGGAGCCAGGCTCACGCGTCTTTCAATTTCAATGTCCGTTGCGGACGCGCGCATGCAGCGGATTGAAGCCCATGCGGTACACGAGTTCAGCAGGCCGCTCGATATTCCAGATGGCGAAATCGGCCCATTTTCCCGGTTCGAGCGTCCCCACCTCGTCGACGAGCCCGAGTGCGCGTGCCGCCTCCCGTGTCACGCCGGCGATGCATTCAGTGACCGTCATGTCGAACAAGGTTGCTGCCATGTTCATGGTCAGAAGCAGCGAGGTCAGCGGCGACGTGCCGGGATTGTTATCGGTGGCGATCGCCATGGCAACGCCTGCTTTTCGAAACAGGTCGACCGGCGGTTTCTTCGTCTCGCGGATGAAATAGAAGGCGCCCGGCAAGATGACGGCGACGGTGCCGCTCCTTGCCATCGCCACGGCGCCTGCTTCGTCGGTATATTCCAGGTGATCGGCCGACAATGCGCCATATTCGGCGGCAAGGGCTGCACCATGCAGATTGGAGAGCTGGTCGGCGTGCAGCTTGACGGGAAGGCCATGGGCTTTTGCCGCATCGAAGACCAGCCGCATTTCATCAGTCGAAAAGGCAATGCCCTCGCAGAAACCATCGACCGCATCGGCCAATCCTTGCGCCGCGATGGCAGGCAGCATCTCGCCCACCACCTTGGCGATATAGCCGGTCTTGTCGCCCTTGAATTCCGGCGGCAGCGCATGGGCACCGAGGAACGTGGTGCGAACAGCCACGTCGCGCTCTTCGCCGAGACGGCGCGCGGCGCGCAGGGCCTTCGCTTCGTTTTCGAGATCGAGGCCATAGCCGGACTTGACTTCGACGGTGGTCACGCCCTCGGCCATCAGGGCGTCGAGCCGGGGAAGGGTCTGGCTTACAAGCTCGTCTTCACTGGCTTCGCGCAGGGACCGGACAGAAGAGACAATGCCACCGCCGGCGCGTGCTACCTCTTCATAGGTGGCGCCTGCCAGCCGCATCTCGAATTCGTTGGCGCGGTCTCCAGCATGGACCAGATGCGTGTGGCAGTCGATCAGGCCTGGCGTGATCCAGCGGCCTTCACAGTCGATAATTTCTCCGGCATCGTCGATGGAAAAGGGCAATCCGGCTTCGCCGCCGGCATAAAGGATGCGCCCGTCCTGCACGGCGATCACGCCGTCTTCGACAAGGCCGAGGCCCGGTAGAGCAGGGTCCAGCGTCGCAAGCCGCGCGTTCCGCCAGAGGCGATCGCAGGCGGTTGGCCGGGCGCTGTCGGGTTTCGATTTTATGGAAGACATCGATTTCTCGCCTTTCCTTTTCGTGCTATTATGTATAGACATAAAGAAAATGAGCGCAAGTGATTTTTTTGGCGTGACGACAGTCAGGAAGGGATGAGGCCTTGACCAGCATTCATGTGAAATCGGCTCTGACGCCGGCAGGATGGCAGAAGGATGCGCGGCTGACGATCACGGGCGGCCAGATCGCCTCCGTCGAAACGGGTGTCGCGGCACAGGTAGGCGACGAGCGTCATGATATCGTTGTGCCGGGCATGCCGAACCTGCACAGCCACGCCTTTCAGCGCGGCATGGCGGGTCTTGCCGAAGTGCGCGGCCCCGGTGCTGACAGCTTCTGGAGCTGGCGCAATGTGATGTATCGCTTCGCGCTTTCGATGACGCCGGATCATGTCGAGGCCGTTGCCAGCCAGCTCTATATGGAGATGCTGGAAGCCGGTTTTTCCCGCGTCGGCGAATTCCACTATCTCCATCACGACATCGACGGCAGTCCCTATGCCGATATTTCCGAGATGGCGCAGCGTATTGCCGCAGCTGCCTCGCAGACGGGTATCGGCCTGACGCTGCTTCCGGTCTTCTATGCGCATTCGACCTTCGGCGGCGCAGCCCCGAACGAAGGGCAGCGCCGGTTCATCAATACAACAGACAGCTTTGAGCGACTGCTTGATGGTTGCCGGGGTGCGGTCAAGGATCTTGCCGGCGGAAAGGTCGGCGTGGCGCCGCACAGCTTGCGGGCGGTGACGCCGGACGAGCTTGCCGCCGTCGTCGCGATGGCGAAGGACGGCCCGATCCATATCCATGTGGCCGAGCAGGTCAAGGAAGTGGAGGACTGCATAGCCTGGTCCGGCGCGCGGCCCGTCGAGTGGTTGCTCGACAATGCCGGGCTTGATGGCCGCTGGTGCCTGATCCACGCGACGCATATGACGGACGATGAAACCCGGCGCATGGCTGAAAGCAAGGCGATTGCCGGCCTCTGCCCGATAACGGAGGCCAATCTCGGTGACGGGACGTTCAACGCCGTCGTCTTCGGCGAGGCGAGCGGCAAGTTCGGTATCGGCTCGGATTCCAACGTCCTCATCGGCATTCCGGATGAGTTGCGCCAGCTCGAATATTCGCAGCGCCTGGTGCATCGCTCACGCAATGTGTTGGCGGCGGCGGGCCAGTCGACCGGGCGTGCCTTGTTCGACGGTGCGATTGAAGGCGGCGGCATTGCCTTGGCTTCGAAGACCGGGCTTGCCGTCGGCAATCCGGCGGATTTCGTCAGCCTTGCGGTGCCGGAGATCGGGGGGCAGACCGATGACGTCATTCTGGATTCCTGGCTTTTCGCCAACGGCACCAAGCCGGATTGTGTTTGGGTCGCGGGGCGCAAGCAGGTCGCGGGCGGCCGTCATGCCAAACGCGAAGCGATATCGGCCCGGTTCCGGGCGGCCATGAACGACCTGCTGGCGTGATCGGTCCAATCCCGCGCCGCTCCTATTGTGGGCAAGCGGCTGCGCCTGAATTCTGCTAGGACCGGGTTATCGTCCTTTGAAAGTGAGAGAATGGTGAAATCGCAGGGTGAATCGGCGTCGGATGCCGGCACGGGGCTTGTCGAGACGACAAACGACCTGTCGCTGCATCAGCGCATCCTCGGCGATATCGAGGACCGCATCCTTTCCGGCGAATGGCAGCCCGGCTTTCGCATCCCGTTCGAAGTCGATCTTGCCGAGCAGTACAAATGTTCGCGGATGACCGTGAACAAGGCGCTGACCCAGCTGGCGAAGACCGGCCTGATCGAGCGCCGGCGCAAATCCGGCAGCTACGTCACCCAGCCGCGGGCCCAGTCTGCGGTGCTGGAAATCCGCGATATCAAGCTGGAAGTGCAGTCGCTGGGGCTGGTCTATGGCTACAGCCTCACGAGCAAAACCAAACGCCGGAGCAATGCCGACGACCGAGTACGGCTTGGTCTTACGTCTCCGGTTTCGATCCTCGACGTAACCTGCCGGCATTTTGCCGGGCGCCGGCCTTTTTGCCTCGAGGAACGGTTGATCAATCTGAATGCCGTGCCGGAAGCGGAAGCGGAGAGTTTCGAGGAAACGGCGCCGGGTCCCTGGTTGTTGAACCGGGTCCCGTGGAGCGCTGCCGAGCATACGATCCGAGCGGCATCAGCCGGTGGCGATATCGCGGAGGCCCTCGGTATTGCGATTGGAACTGCCTGTCTGACAGTCGAGCGGCGCACCTGGAGCAATGGCGCCTATATCACCCATGTGCGGCTGATCTATCCTGGCGAACGGCATGCGCTCGTCGCCAATTTCACGCCCTCGCAGCCGAAATAGAAAAGCCGGCGCTTTCCGTGCCGGCTTCCGTATCGCGCGAACGTAGCGTTCAGCCTTTCGGCTTGCCGGCGGGCTTCGATGTTTCCGCCTGCTTGACCAGCGAACCGAACGGTGTCGCTGCCTTTGCGGCGACCTTGTCCTTCTTCGGTTTCCTGACTTCCTTGTTGCTCTTCGCTTGTCCCTTGGCCATGGTGATGTCCTTCCTCTGTCGATTTATGGGAACGTGGCCGCTTGCGGCTCTATCCCTTGGCGTCTTCGAGATTGTCTTCCGTCGTTACCCGTTCGTAGGTCTCGCCTTCGGTGCGAATCCGATATTGCGGCGAACCATCCCGAATAGGCAATGTCGCGAGAATGCGAAAAATTGTTTCGTCGCGCAACGACAAACCGACGGTACTTCTCATCCGCACCTTCTGGCCGATGGAAAACCGGTGAAGGCGGGATTTAGGCTGGCCCCTGGGAGGGGAGGAGTGTGTAGGCATGGCCGTTCTCCTTGCATGGTAAGCGGGGAATAAAAAGCGGAGCCTGGCCCCGTTTTGGTCATATCCGCTTTTTTCAAGGAGCGTCTGCCGGGTCGGGAGCTGCCAGTCCATCCGTGGTCAATTCCTGCCGAGCGTCGGCCGGAAACGTTCATATCGCGTACAATAGACGCCCCTGGTCCCCATGGCGATACCAGGGGTGGGACAATCGAAAATTTGGATTGAGATTGGCGGGCCGGGATCACCCAACACCGCGAGTAGCCAAGCTTTGGCCAAAGAACGATTGTAAACAGCGTTGGCGTCAATTGAGGTTTAATTGAGGCTGATTTCACAGCCGCCGGAGTTCAATGACCGCTTTGCGCATCGACTCCGAATTCGAGGCTCATTTGTATAAGTTCATCCCAGAGGCTTTCAGCAAAACCACGCAGCACGAGGATCTCGAAACCATCCTCCCCGGTGCGGGTTATAAGCGCGGAGATATGACCGATCAGGGTCATGGTCGAATGGCCCAACGGAAATTTCGCCCGATCGAGATCGACGGCGGTGCCCTTGGCGAGGACGGCTTCGACGGCTGTGCCGTTGATACCTATTCTGACGCGACCGTGGCGCTGGTCGGCGATGGAGGCCTTGCCCGAGAGCAAGGCCGCCTTGCCGGAAATGTCCGTCGGGGAAAGGGCTGCGTCGCCAACGACGAACCACTGTCCGGGACCATAGGCACGCACGGCGTTTGGGTTACCGTCGCCGATTTGCCGGATCAGGTCCTCAAGGCCGGCGCTTCCTTTGGAGCCAAGCACCTGTAGCACGTGACCTTCCGGCAGGGCCGCAAGCATGATCCGGTTGCCAGTCGCTGACGCGCCGAATGAACCGGACTTGGCACCGGCAAGGGCGGGGCGATGAGGGAGAGCAAAATCAACCATGGAGCTTTCCGTTTTCCGGATCAAAGAAAACCGGGCTGCACAGCACGGCCCTGGTATATTCGTTTTTCAGGTCATTCCAGATGGTAACATGCTCGCCGTGGCGCTTTGGGCCGTGTTTGACCAGCGCAAGGCCGATGGTGGAACCGACATTCGGCGAGTAGCAGCTGGAGGAGACGTAGCCCTGATCGTTTTCGAGCGACGGTGTGGCACCGTCGGAAAGGATGTGCGAACCGGTCTTGAAGCTCGTCGCCGGATCGAGCGGCTTGACGCCGACCAGCGACAGACGGTCGTCTGCCGTCAAGCCTTCCCGCGAGAGCATCGCCTTGCCGATGAAGTCCGGTTTGGCCGTTGATACCATTTTGGCAAAGCCCAGGTCGGACGGGATGACCGTGCCGTTGATCTCGGAATGCGTGACATGGCCCTTTTCGATGCGCATGACGCCCAGCGCTTCGACGCCATAGGGGCAGATGCCATGCGGCTTGCCGGCTTCCATGATCGCATCGGCAACCGCCTCACCATAACCCGCTGGAACCGCCAGTTCATAGGCCAGTTCGCCGGAGAAGGAGATGCGGAACAGTCGGCCAGTCAGCTTGCCGCTGCAAAGCGAGACTTCCTTGGCGCCGAGGAACGGGAAGGCTCCGTCTGAAATGTCTTCATCAACCAGCATTTGAAGAATGTCACGCGACTTCGGTCCGGCAACGGCGATCTGGGCCCACTGATCGGTGGAGGAGGCGAACTGGACGTCAAGATCGGGCCAGAGCGCCTGGGCGCAGAACTCCAGATGGTTCATCACGCCGGCGGCATAGGCCGTGGTCGTTGTCATGAAGAAGTGATTTTCGCTGAGACGGCTTGTCGTGCCGTCGTCATAGACCATACCGTCTTCGCGTAGCATCAGGCCGTAGCGCGCCTTGCCTACCGGCAGCTTCAGGAAGGCGTTGCAATAGATGCGGTTGAGGAACTCGGCGGCGTCCTTGCCGTAGATCTCGATCTTGCCGAGGGTGGAGACATCGCAGATACCGGCGTTCTTGCGCACGTTCAGCACTTCGCGATCGACGCTTTCGCGCCAGGTCGTTTCGCCCGCTTGCGGGAACCAGGAGGAACGATACCACAGGCCGGTTTCGACGAAGACCGCGCCGTTCTTCTTCGCCCAATCATGCAGCGGCGACTTGCGCACCGGCTGGAAATGCTTGCCCTTCGAGGCGCCGGTTAGGGCACCGAAGGAGAGCGGCGTGTAGAAGGGACGGAAGGTCGTGGTGCCGACATCGGCCGGCGAGACCTTTCGTGCTTCGGCGAGAATGCCGACGGCGTTGATGTTCGACAGCTTGCCCTGGTCGGTTGCCATGCCGTTGGTGGTATAGCGTTTGGCGAGCTCGACATGGCCGTAGCCTTCGCTGACGGCGAGGCCGAGATCCTTCAGGTGCACGTCGTTCTGGTAATCGACGAACGCCTTGCCTTTCGACCCGCGGACGCGCCATAGGGGCCTGGAAACGACTGTCTTGTCGGCCGCCGGAGCGAAGGCGGCGGATGTGTTGGAAAAGCCGAGTGTTTGCAGAACGGACAGAGCTTTTCCCGCGCCATCCGCAAGGCAGGCTTCAAGGCCTCCGAGACCGGCAGCCGAGCCGGCGATGGTCAGCCGTTCCTGCTTTTCGGGTGCAAGGAAGGCTGCCTCGGCATCAGACCAGACCGGTTTTGCGCCGCGATGGCAGGCAAGATGGATGATCGGGCTCCAGCCGCCGGACATGGCAAGCGCGTCTGCGGCGATGGTCTCCGGGCGGCCGTTGTTGAGGACGGTGACACCTTTGACGCTCTTGCCGCCGTTGGCATCCAGAACGACCGAATTGGCCAGCACCCGTGCCTTGCCGGACCAGATACTCGATGCATCCGTGCGACTGTCGATGATCGCGGTCACGTCGAGACCGGCGGCCTCGAGATCGGCGGCAGTCGCATAACCGGAAGCATCGTTGGTGAAGATGACGGTACTCTTTCCGGGGGCGATGGCTTGCCGGTTGAGATAGGAGCGTATGGCGCCTGCCATCATGACACCGGGAATGTCGTTACCGCCGAAGACCAGCGGCCGTTCCTCCGCGCCGGAGGCGAGGATCGCGTGCTTTGCCGCAATCCGCCAGATGCGTTCGACCGGGCGGTTTGGATCGATCGTCGCCGTGTTCTTCTGGACGCTTTCGACGGCGCCGAAGACATTGCCGTCATACCAGCCGAAGACGGTGGTGCGGGAGAGAATGCGGACGTTCGGTAGGCTGGCGAGTTCAGCAATCGTTTCTGCTAGCAGTTCAGTCGCGGGTTTACCGGCGATCAATGCCGTTTCCGAGAGCAAAGAGCCACCGGGCTCGAAACCTTCGTCGGCGAGGATCACGCGCGCACCGGTCCTTCCGGCGGTCAGCGCTGCGGCGAGGCCGGCCGGGCCTGCGCCGATCACCAGCAGGTCGCAATGTGCCCAGCATTTCTCGTAGGAGTCAGGATCAGCTTCGCAGGTCGCGCGGCCAAGGCCTGCTGCCTTGCGGATGATGGGTTCATAGACCTTTTCCCAGAAGGCGGCCGGCCACATGAAGGTCTTGTAGTAGAAACCGGCGCCGAGGAACGGCGAGAGCAGGCTGTTGACGGCGCCGAGGTCGAAATCGACCGAGGGCCAGCGGTTCTGGCTTTTGGCGGTGAGGCCGCTGTAGAGCTCGACCAGCGTCGCGCGGGTATTGGCTTCGGTGCGGCCACCTTCGCCGATCGTTACCAGCGCGTTCGGCTCGGCAGCCCCTGCCGTCAGGATGCCGCGCGGACGATGGTATTTGAAGCTGCGGCCGACAAGCTGGCGGCCATTGGCCAGCAGCGCCGAGGCAAGCGTGTCGCCGGCAAACCCCTGCATCGGCTTGCCGTCGAAGGTGAAGTCGAGCGGCTTTGCACGATCGATACGGCCGCCCTTGGGAAGACGATAGGAACTCATGCGGTCTCTCCCTGGGCGCTGGCATCCGACACGGCATAGATTGCGTGGGTCATGGTATCGCGCTCGACAATCAGCCAGCGGCGGCAGCCCGACGTGTGGTGCCAATGTTCCTTGTGGCGTCCGCGCGGGTTGTCGCGCAGGTAGACGTAAGCGTACCAGGCATCTTCACCGGCATCGGGTGCCGGGCGGGTTATGCCGGCATCGCCGCGAACGGTGAATTCTTCCTTGGGGCGCGGCCCGCAATGGGGGCAGGCGATCAGGCTGGCCATCTCGTGAGGTCCTCAATGCAGATTGGGTTGGGCGCCAACGCCCTTTTCATCGATCATCCGGCCGCGCGCGAAGCGGTCGAGGCGGAAGGCGCGGCCCGTCTCGTGCGGTTCGTTCCTGGCGATCAGATGGGCGTAGCAGAAGCCGGAAGCGGGCGTGGCCTTGAAGCCGCCGTAACACCAGCCGGCGTTCAGGTAGAGATTGTCGATATGGGTGCGGTCGATGATCGGCGAGCCATCCATGCTCATGTCCATGACGCCGCCCCAGGAGCGCAGAACCCGGACGCGCGACAAGGCCGGGATCATCGCCACACCGGCCTCGGCGACATGCTCGACGGTCGCCAGATTGCCGCGCTGGGCATAGGAATTGTAGCCATCGATATCGCCGCCGAAGACGAGGCCGCCCTTGTCCGACTGGGAGACATAGAAATGCCCGGCGCCGAAAGTGACGACATTGTCGATGAACGGTTTCAGTCCCTCCGAGACAAAGGCTTGCAGCACATGGCTTTCGATCGGCAGTTTCATATCGACCATATCGGCAACAGTGGTGGAATTGCCTGCCGCCGCCAGCGCCAGTTTGCCGCAGCCGATGAAACCCTGGCTGGTCTCGACGCCGGTGACGACGCTGTTTTCGCGGCGGATGCCGGTGACCTCGCAATTCTGGATGATGTCGACGCCGCGCATGTCGGCACCACGGGCATAACCCCAGGCAACGGCATCATGGCGCACGGTGCCGCCACGTTTCTGCATCAAGGCACCCTGGATCGGGAAGCGGGCATTGTCGAAATCGAGGAAAGGCAGCATCTGGCGCACCGCGTTGCGATCCAGAAGCTCGGAATCGACGCCGTGCAGGCGCATGGCATTGCCGCGCCGCGTGTAGGCGTCGCGCTGGGCGTCGGAGTGATAGAGATTGAGTACACCGCGCTGCGAGACCATGGCATTGAAATTGAAATCCCGCTCCAGCCCCTCCCAGAGCTTCATCGACAGTTCGTAGAACGGGTTGTTGCCCTGCAGCAGGTAGTTGGAGCGGATGATCGTCGTGTTGCGGCCGACATTGCCGGAGCCAATATAGCCCTTTTCCAGCACGGCGACATTGGTCACGCCGAATTCCTTGGCGAGGTAGTAGGCCGTGGCAAGTCCATGCCCGCCGCCACCAACGATGATGACGTCATAATGGTTTTTCGGGACCGGGCTTCGCCAGGCCGGTTTCCAGCCCTTGTTGCCGCGCAGGGCATTGAGAAAAACGGAAAAGGCGGAGTAGCGCATGGCGATATGATCCCGAGTGACTGACACCGATCATGACAGGATTGTTTTTCGTCACTTGCAGAAAAGAGACGAAATAAGTCATAATTGGGCTATGGTGACGGATGATCGAAAAAAGGTGCAGAAGATCGGCTTTATCCTGATCCCAGGATTTGCCCTGATGTCCTATGCCTCGGCGGTGGAGCCGCTGCGGGCAGCCAATCTTCTCGCGGGTAAAGACATATATGCACTGTCCTCTCATGCAACCGAAGGCGATGTGGTTGAGACGTCTTCGGGAATTCCCGTTCCCTCGTCGCCGTTGCCCGGACGAGGTACGGGCCTTCACACTGTCTTCGTCTGTGCAGGCGGTACGCCGGTCGACTGGAACGTCCCGACGGTTTTGGCCTGTCTTCGCCAGCTTGCCCGCGAAGGGGTGCGCATCGGCGGTATTTCGGGTGGCCCTTATCTCATGGCCGCGGCGGGTCTGCTTGAGGATCGCGACTTTACGATTCACTGGGAGCATGCTCCAGCATTGATGGAGGCCTTTCCGAACCTGTCGCCGCGTCAGGCGCGCTACGTTCTGGATGGCAACCGCATCACCTGCGGCGGCGGCGTGGCGCCGCTCGACATGATGCATGCGCTGATCTCCGAGCGGATGGGGTCTGATTTCGCCCGCCGGGTCAGCGACTGGTATCTTCACACCCATGTGGAAAGCTCAGGTGCGCCGCAGCGGGCATCGCTTGCCGAGCGCTATGGCGTCAATCACCCTGGCTTGCTGACTGTGCTTGAGACAATGGAGGCGACGATCGAGGCGCCGCTCGACCGCCAGGCGATGGCGGCGCTGGCGGGTGTTTCGCCACGGCATCTCGACCGGTTGTTTTCGGGCAATATGCAATCCTCCTTCCTTCTCGAATATCGCAAGATCAGGCTCGACCATGCGCGCCGTCTTTTGCAGCAAAGTCCGCTTTCCATCTCGGAGATTGCTTTTGCCACCGGCTTTTCCAGCGCCGGGCATTTTTCGCGCAGCTATCGTGCCGCCTTTGGTGAACCGCCCAGCAGCGGCCGGCAGGGGAGAAGCACTTAGTCGACGTGTATAATTTCTTGTCGGTTGAGAAAATTTCACTCTCAGGATAGGCTTTTGTCGGCTGAATATCAGAGAGGGCGGGGCTGGCATGGCAAAAAGCAAGGCGAAAGAGATCGACATCGGCCGCACGACCGACGATGAGCGACCGGCCCTGAAGGCAGCGTTTCTTCAGGACCCGCATGCCCTGCGCGAACCGAAGGAAAATAATCTTGAGATCGCCATCGGCCATGAAGTGCGTGCCTTCCGCAAGAAACTCGGTATCACGGTCACCGACCTTGCCACGGCAACCGGAATTTCCCTCGGCATGCTGTCGAAAATCGAGAACGGCAATATCTCGCCGTCCCTGACGACGCTGCAGTCGCTGTCGCGCGCACTCGGCGTGCCGGTCACGGCGTTTTTCCGCCGCTACGAGGAACCCCGCAACGCCGTTTTCGTCAAGGCGGGCGAGGGTGTGGAATTGGAGCGCCGCGGAACGCGCGCCGGGCACCAGTACAATCTGCTCGGACATATCGACAACAACACGGCCGGTGTCGTCGTTGAGCCCTATCTCATTACGCTCAGCGCCAACTCCGATACGTTTCCGGCATTTCAGCATGAGGGGATGGAGTTTCTCTATATGCTGGAGGGCGAAGTCGTGTACCGCCACGGCGACCGGCTCTTCACTATGCAGCCGGGCGACAGCCTGTTCTTCGATGCGGATGCACGCCACGGTCCGGAAGAACTGGTGAAACTGCCGATCCGCTACCTCTCGATCATTTCCTATCCGCAGAAGCAGGGGATGTAGGGGAGGTGATCGTCCTGCGTGTCGCGAGCCTGCATTGTCGATCCGAGCGCTGCCGAGATTGGCGCCACCCCTGCATAAAAATATTGCTTTAAAAGAAAATAACTTTCTTCTCAGTTGAAATTCGAAACGGCAGCTGCTATCCATCCTTCAGTAACGAAACGAAGGATTGTCCCCATGTGCGGAATTGTCGGATTGTTTTTGAAGGACAAGAGCCTGGAGCCGCAATTGGGCGCCATGCTGTCGGATATGCTTGTGATCATGACAGATCGCGGACCCGACAGCGCCGGGATCGCGATCTATGGTGCGCCATCCGACGGCCGTGCGAAACTCACGGTTCAATCGGCCAAGCCAGCCACGGATTTTGCCGGACTGGAAGCGCTGCTGAAGCCGGTTGACGCCAGCGTGACGGTGGAGCTGAAAAGCACGCATGCCGTCATCGAGACCGATGCCGCTCAGGCTGCTGCCGTGCGCGAACTGCTAGCGCAGGAGCGGCCGGACATTCGCGTCATGGGATCGGGTGATAGTGTCGAAATCTACAAGGAAGTCGGTCTGCCGAAGGATGTGGTTTCCCGGTTCGGCATCCGCGCGATGGGCGGTACGCATGGCATCGGCCATACTCGCATGGCAACGGAATCCGCCGTCACCACGCTTGGTGCGCATCCGTTCTCGACCGGTGCCGATCAGTGCCTGGTGCACAATGGTTCGCTGTCCAACCACAACAATCTGCGCCGAGAACTGGTGCGCGAAGGCATGACATTCGAGACGCAGAACGATTCGGAAGTCGCCGCCGCCTATCTGACGGCCGAGATGGCCAAGGGTAAGGATCTCGGGCAGGCGCTGACCAGCGCGCTCGATGATCTCGACGGCTTTTTCACCTTTGTGGTCGGGACGAAGTCCGGCTTCGGCGTGGTGCGCGATCCCATCGCCTGCAAGCCTGCCGTGATGGCCGAGACCGATCAGTACATTGCTTTCGGCTCCGAATATCGCGCGCTCGTCAACCTGCCGGGCATCGAGGACGCCCGCGTCTGGGAGCCGGAGCCTGCAACCGTCTATTTCTGGGATCATGAGAAGGCTGCCTAACGTGGATGTCAGCGTAAAACGAGAAAGTCTGGAAGCGATGCGCGTATTCGACCTTGCCACCGTGCCGCTGCGCGAACTGAACAGCGCGCTGCACACGATCGCCCCCGGCACCAATGATACGAACTTCGAAGTCGTCAATCCGCGCGGCAGTCACTCCGTCGCCGTCGGCATCGACCAGCCGGTCACCGTCGAAGTGCGCGGCAGCGTCGGCTATTATTGCGCCGGCATGAACGACGGCGGCGCCGTCACCGTCCATGGGTCCGCCGGCCCGGGCGTCGCGGAAAACATGATGTCCGGCACCGTCGTGATCGAAGGCGACGCAAGCCAATATGCGGGCGCGACTGGCCGGGGCGGTTTGCTGGTCATCAAGGGTAATGCCGCCTCGCGCTGCGGTATCTCGATGAAGGGCATCGACATCGTCGTGCATGGCAATATCGGCCATATGTCTGCCTTCATGGGCCAGTCCGGCCATCTGGTGGTGCTTGGCAACGCCGGCGATGCACTCGGGGATTCGCTTTACGAGGCCAAGCTGTTCGTGCGCGGCGAGGTCAAGAGCCTCGGCGCCGATTGCATCCAGAAGGAAATGAAGCCGAAGCACCTGAAACTGCTCGCCGAACTTCTGGAGAAGGCCGGCGTTTCGGACGTCAAGCCGGAAGAGTTCAAGCGCTACGGCTCGGCCCGCACGCTCTACAACTTCAACATCGATAACGCTGACGCGTACTAAGGCAGGGAACCGGACATGAGCTATCACAACCCCTATACCCCGCCGCGCAAGTCAGCGACCTTCGACGATTATACGCTGGCCGAAATCCGCCGGGCCGCAGCAACCGGCATCTACGATATCCGCGGCGCCGGTACCAAGCGCAAGGTTCCGCATTTCGACGATCTCCTGTTCCTCGGTGCCTCGATCTCGCGCTACCCGCTCGAAGGCTATCGCGAGAAATGTGACACGTCCGTCGTTCTTGGTGCGCGCCATGCCAAGAAGCCGATCATCCTCAAGACGCCGATCACTATTGCCGGCATGAGCTTCGGCGCCCTGTCGGGCAATGCCAAGGAAGCGCTCGGACGCGGTGCGACGATCGCCGGAACCTCGACCACCACCGGCGACGGCGGTATGACGGATGAGGAGCGCGGCCACTCGCAGACGCTGGTCTACCAGTACCTGCCGTCGCGCTACGGTATGAACCCGAAGGATCTGCGTCGCGCCGATGCGATCGAGATCGTCGTTGGTCAGGGCGCCAAGCCCGGCGGCGGCGGCATGCTGCTCGGCCAGAAGATCTCCGACCGCGTCGCTAACATGCGCAACCTGCCCAAAGGCATCGACCAGCGTTCGGCCTGCCGCCATCCCGACTGGACCGGCCCGGACGATCTGGAAATCAAGATCCTCGAACTGCGCGAGATCACCGACTGGGAAAAGCCGATCTATGTGAAGGTCGGCGGTGCGCGCCCCTATTACGATACCGCGCTTGCGGTGAAGGCCGGCGCCGACGTGGTCGTGCTCGACGGTATGCAGGGCGGCACGGCGGCGACGCAGGATGTCTTCATCGAGAATGTCGGCATGCCGACGCTCGCCTGCATCCGCCCCGCCGTCCAGGCGCTGCAGGACCTCGGTATGCACCGCAAGGTGCAGTTGATCATCTCGGGCGGCATTCGCTCGGGCGCCGATGTGGCAAAGGCGCTGGCGCTCGGCGCCGACGCCGTTGCCATCGGCACGGCGGCGCTGGTTGCCATCGGTGACAACGATCCGCATTGGGAAGAAGAGTACCAGAAGCTCGGCACCACCGCCGGCGCCTATGACGACTGGCATGAAGGCAAGGATCCGGCCGGCATCACCACGCAGGACCCGGAGCTTGCCAAGCGCCTCGACCCCGTCGCCGCCGGACGCCGCCTTGCCAATTATCTCAAGGTGATGACGCTCGAAGCCCAGACCATCGCGCGTGCCTGCGGCAAGAACCACCTGCACAATCTGGAGCCGGAAGATCTCGTCGCACTGACGCTCGAGGCCTCCGCGATGGCGCAGGTGCCGCTTGCCGGCACCAGCTGGATCCCGGGCAAGGGAGGCTTCTGACCAACCACAATCCGGCCGTTGCCTGATCTCCCAAGACAGGTAGCGGCCTTTCCACGAAAAAGTGTCTGAATAATCCAAAAGGGGAACACAGTGACACTCGATCTTGCTACCTTTGCCAAGGACCGTGGCATCAAATATTTCATGATCAGCTACACCGACCTGTTCGGCGGCCAGCGGGCCAAGCTCGTTCCGGCCGAGGCGATCGCCGACATGCAGAAGGACGGCGCGGGCTTTGCGGGCTTTGCCACCTGGCTCGACCTCACGCCCGCCCATCCAGACCTCTTTGCACTGCCGGATGCCTCCTCCGTCATCCAGCTTCCCTGGAAGAAGGATGTCGCCTGGGTCGCGGCCGACTGCGTGATGGAAGACAAGCCGGTCGAGCAGGCGCCGCGCGTCATGCTGAAAAGGCTGATCGCTGAAGCCGCCAAGGAAGGGCTGCGCGTCAAGACCGGCGTCGAGCCGGAATTCTTCCTGATCTCGCCGGACGGGTCGAAAATCTCCGACGAGTTCGATACGGCCGAAAAGCCCTGCTATGACCAGCAGGCCGTCATGCGCCGCTATGACGTGATCGCCGAGATCTGCGACTACATGCTCGAACTCGGGTGGAAGCCCTACCAGAACGACCATGAGGATGCGAACGGCCAGTTCGAGATGAACTGGGAATATGACGATGCGCTGCAAACGGCCGACAAGCATTCCTTCTTCAAGTTCATGGTGAAATCGATCGCCGAGAAGCATGGCCTTCGCGCCACCTTCATGCCGAAGCCTTTCAAGGGCCTCACCGGCAATGGTTGCCACGCCCATATCTCCGTCTGGGATCTGGAAGGCAAGACCAATGCCTTTGCCGACAAGGAAATGCCGTTCGGCCTTTCGGCCAAGGGCAAGACCTTCCTCGGCGGCATCATGAAGCATGCCTCTGCGCTGGCCGCCGTCACCAACCCGACGGTCAATTCCTACAAGCGCATCAACGCGCCGCGCACGATCTCCGGCGCCACCTGGGCGCCGAACACGGTCACATGGACGGGCAACAACCGCACGCACATGGTGCGCGTGCCCGGCCCCGGCCGGTTCGAGCTGCGCCTGCCCGACGGCGCGGTCAATCCGTATCTGTTGCAGGCGATCATCATCGCCGCCGGTCTCAACGGCGTTCGCGCCAATGCCGATCCGGGCCGTCACTACGACATCGACATGTACAAGGAAGGTCACACCGTCACCGATGCGCCGCGCCTGCCGCTCAATCTGCTCGACGCGCTTCGGGAATACGAAAAAGATACCGAGCTTCAGGCGGCCTTGGGAACCGAGTTTTCCGCGGCCTATCTCAAGCTCAAACACGGCGAGTGGAATACCTACTGCTCCCACTTTACCGAATGGGAACGGCAGACGACGCTCGACATCTGAGCATCGGCACGCGTTCCATGACCAGAAGAGACGGCATGGCCTGTTCCTGCTATCCGATGTCGCGAAACGGATGGACGGGCGGGCCGGCGTCGCGCTAGCTTCCGTTCCACGATGCTGGGCCGGGAGGGCCGGCCAAGACCCAAAACGAAAGACTGAAGACCATGAAGAGCTATGTGCTGACTGTTTCGTGCAAATCCACCCGTGGCATCGTCGCGGCGATTACCGGTTATCTGGCCGACGAAGGCTGTTACATCACCGACAGTTCGCAGTTCGACGATCTGGAGACCGGCCTGTTCTTCATGCGTCTGACCTTCATCAGCCAGGAGGGCGCTACGCTCGACAAGCTGAAGGCGGGTTTCGAGGCCGTCTCCAAGCGCTTCACCATGGCTTCGGAAATCCGTGACAGCGAACACCGCATGAAGGTACTGCTGATGGTGTCGCGCTTCGGCCATTGCCTCAACGACCTGCTCTACCGCTGGAAGATCGGTGCCCTGCCGATCGAGATCGTCGGCGTGGTGTCGAACCACTTCGACTACCAGAAGGTCGTCGTCAATCATGACATCCCGTTCCATCATATTCCGGTCACCAAGGCCAACAAGGCGCAGGCCGAGGCCCGCATCATGGACGTGGTCGAGCAGACCGGCACCGAGCTGATCGTGCTTGCCCGCTACATGCAGATCCTGTCGGATTCTATGTGCCAGAAGATGTCGGGCAAGATCATCAATATCCACCACTCGTTCCTGCCGTCGTTTAAGGGTGCCAACCCCTACAAGCAGGCCTATGAGCGTGGTGTGAAGCTGATCGGCGCGACGGCGCACTACGTCACGGCGGATCTCGACGAAGGTCCGATCATCGAGCAGGACATTGCCCGCATCACCCATGCGCAATCGGCCGAGGACTATGTCTCGATCGGCCGTGACGTCGAAAGCCAGGTTCTGGCCCGCGCGGTGCACGCCCATATCCACAACCGCACCTTCATCAACGGCAACCGCACCGTGGTCTTCCCGGCAAGCCCCGGCTCCTACGCGTCGGAACGCATGGGCTGATTCCACGCGGTTCCGCGGCATTTCCAATCGACTGCTATTTACATCCCCGAAAGCTCCGCGCTTTCG
>Ga0307515_10005933_pt1 | contig 24626 bp, 23 predicted proteins | sample 17_EM_MG_FD_194513 | JGI IMG/M metagenome (GOLD analysis project Ga0307515, IMG submission 194513) | Populus trichocarpa ectomycorrhiza microbial communities from riparian zone in the Pacific Northwest, United States - 17_EM | ecosystem: Host-associated > Plants > Roots > Unclassified | place... | reverse complement strand
ATTTACTTACTTACAATACCTATCGAATACACAACTAGTATATTCAACTAATATATTTATGCAATGCTATATGAATCTACATCGGGCTCTGTTAAAATTTCGGCCGCGGTTGGGCTCCCAGCCTCGGAGCTGTCTCCGATAGTCTTCGGACAGATAGCCGTGAGCTGTCACGGAGGGTCCCCCCGCTGTCAAACCCTGCTTTGTGCTTGACATCCACAGGCGGTGTCATTAGCTTTACGTGTCCGGTCCGCCGTCGCTTTCGTTTTCTCTCCGACCCCAGGAACCCCAGTGATCACCGCCTTGCTGGAAGCAAATGCCTCCTCCGCACTGCGCTTCACAACGACCTTGCCCGGGTGTACAGGCGGTACACTCCTGTTTGGTCTCGTCCCCGTCAGCAAAATCGGCGAACTCCTGGGATAGTTCCTTCGGGAATGGAACAGCACGTTGGGCGGGGGTTGTGGTTGTGGTTGTACAAGCTGGGTGGGAGGCACTTGGATGGTCGATTCTGGTTGTAGCAGAGTGTCCGTCAGAAGAAGTGGTGAAGGTGCGGAGACAGGGGGTAATCCAACCAGTGCTGCTAGGATGCCGGAACGAGCCATCGTGCTGGTCGTAGCAGGTTCAGCCTTAGCTTCTGCTACATGAGGTCGCGGTGGTTCTCGTTCAGGCTCAGGAATGGTGGATCTCACGGAGTGTTCCTGGTGAGGATGGGATCCTATCTGCCGAGGCGATTGTTGTGCTTGACACTGAAACTTGGGCACAGGGCCTGATTGTGCAGGAGACGTCCGCGCTGGAACGGTAGGAGGGGTCCCATATTACTAGGTCCAACGTTTGACGGACAGGTAGATAGATTACTGCCTGTATGGGGGTTGGAATACTCTGGACGGCGATAGAGCTCGGACCTGTTGAATTCTGGTGGCGGGATTTGAATCTTGACCACTTCCTGGTCGGGTTTGTTAGAAAAGGGTACCACGTCACGCTGAGTGGACGTAAACAGACCTTTGCATACTCGTTGTCGTAGAGGCAGTTGCCAAGTACGTTGCCAAAGTTACGGAGTGTGCGCTTCAGCGCGTCCGTCACGGCTTCTTTCTTGCACTGGATCAGATCACTTGGTATCAGTGAGACTAGTTGAAGTTGTACATGGGATAATAGGAGGAAGAACGCATACCTTGTCGAGAGCCATACTCTTTTGCCTGCAGTTGTCGATCCTATGTCTTCATGATACACCCCATCACACAAAGTGACCTTGACAGTTGCTGTGACCCCGACGCAGTGTCGCTGTGTTTGCTCGTTGTAGTCAACCTGGAAGGATGCCAAATCAACCAACCATCGCATGCGCATTGATATTTTGTGAGTACACACGTAGTCGATAGCTCACGGTGTAATAGAATCACTCCATCCATTACGTCCGAAGACCTCATTGTCGAGATTGATAATCTTTCAGCCTTCCCCGTCGGTCAACTTGCCCCGCCTGGGCCCAGACGTCCGCCAATGACCTGTGGACCAAGCTTTTCATCAGGTTTAGCTTGTAGTGTGGCTATATGCTAAGCTGTATGCACCCACAAGTCAACATCCGCACTGATTGTTGTCTATTGAGGTGTACTTGGATTGTAACCGTTACCGAAAGGTGGCTGGGGTCGTCGGGGGTGGGAGTGAGAGTGAGAGAAGGAAGGATGCGCATCGAAGTTTCCGTGCATAGTCGGGTTATAGCTCATTGGGCCAGATATCGCGAGGTCGGTGGGGTTCGCGCGGTTTGTGAGAAGGACGCGAAGGACGGGAGCGCAGAGGGGTTGATGGGTCCAATGCATGCACTTATGAGGTGCATCAACAATGCACTCATTGACCAACAAAGGTGGTGACGCGACGGCGAGACGGAGACAAGGTTCAAACACGTGACGTTTTATTTGACCAAACACTGCCCGAAAAGGCAGACGCGCATCTATCGTATATCATAGAGCAGGCAGCCACGCAACACGCAACCGCCTCATGTTTCTCAGGCATACCTATAAGAGGCGGATCGGACGGCGAGTGATTTCAGCTCACACCTGGCTCCTTTCATCGCCTACTCTGGGAGCGACACTTTATTTCGACACTGGGTTCAGCTACACTTACGAAGGATGCACAGAATTTAGTGGCATTCCAATAACTGTGAAAATCGGAGGTCACCTCGGTCGGTCTCGGTGATTCGGGCGAACCGACTTCACTATTGCGACGCCTCATTGGCGCCCCTGACTTATACATTCTCAATCTCGCCCTATATTGGGGCTTAACTCGATCCATGGGCCGTCTCTGTTCTAGTGCGCCTTTTTGTCACGATCTGGGCCGTTCAATTATTGACGAGGCGTGATTTTTTATTACACCTCCCACCCTCCCACCTCACCCCCCACCGTTGTCAGAACCACAGCGATCCCCGCCAGAACCACAGCGTCCCCGTCGAGTCTCTCTGCCAGATGAACCGTTTCTGCCCATTCCGTCGCCCCCAGCATCTCTACCTTCCCAACGGATTCCTACTGTGCTTCTCATAGCTCCGCACGAAGCCCAAGAGATCAACCTCTTAGATGGCGAATACATCTACGATGTTGACCCAATAGACGATGGGTGGTGGACGGGCCACGGTGGACGGGAAAAGGGGGTTATACCCTGCCAGCTATGTCGAGGAAAGTGTGGCTCCTCATGAAGCCGAAGTACCACTGCCCCTACACTTCGTGAGAGCGACCCCGAACCCAGGCACTTCGGGTATGCAGAGGTCGCAACGGAGCCAGAAAAAAGGAAAGCGAAAAGGAAAGTTCTCCAAAGCGCTACAGCCAGCGTCAATTGCAACGGTATCTGACAGTTTATTCGGCGCCCAACGTGTCATTTTTGATCAAGTGTTCTATTTACAGTTCCAGACGCCGAAACTTGAAAAGCCGCTCTGCAAGTTCCTGTTGTCGAGCTACGTTCAGGCTGGCGATGTCCTTCGGAAGAGCAGAAGATTGAAGTGGTTCTCCTTCCAAGCCATTAACATCCTGTTCAACAACTTTATCGGCCCCGACGGGGCCAACTGAGAAACAGGACAATGAGGGTATAGAATTGGACGAGTGGGTCCACTTTCTCTTCCTTCTCGTCATCTAAGGTGTGACAATTGCAGTGCGCTTGAGGAATTGGAAAATAAGATCGACGAACTCGAAACTCTGGGACTCGATGAAGCGATTCAGTCCTAAGGGGATCACAAATATGATCTAGCACGGTTATATCAGATATTATCCTCCACTCACGATCGCAACGTACCTGGTGGTCGTATATCACATTTATGGGAACAGTCCGGTCCATTGCCGCCTTCCCACCGACCCTAGGAAATGCCTCCTCTACCGGTGCCCCGGGTGTGCAGGCGGTACACCCTGAGGGGATAACGAACCCTCCTCCACCTTGACAGCAGTACCACCCGTAGCAGTACGGAACGAACTCGTCCTTGGTGGACCAACGTATGCAGGGAGGTTGGACCGACGCCAAAGCTGCAATCCGGTTCAGGTGAGTCGCCCAACAGGCCCGTCATAATTGATCTCACCCTTCCCTTCCCTTTCACGTCCGTCTCGGTTGCAGTGGGCCTTGGGCTGGCCGCAGCGCGGGTGATCGAAGCCGAGCGTGTCGACCAGGGCTGTCGAGGAGGCGAACGACCCCTGATTCGCGTCGTGTAGAACGAATCGTCCCCGTCAGCAAAATCGGCGAACTTCTTCTGGGATAACTCCTTCGCCAATTTGGGGAGGACGCAGCTCGTCGGCTGGCGGGATTGAGGTCGCTGTCGTACCAGCTGAGCTGGAGATACCACCGATATCAATGCCTCTAGCGGTCACGTCTGAGGTTAGCATAACTCCAACTTTGCAACCGCGAACTCTCTGGTGGTGAAGACTCTTTAGTTTTGCGATTTCTGCAAGTGACACTCGAGTGACTAGAGTAACGAGTGGGAGAACTTCATTTGCTCAAACTGAGGTAGGACAAGGTCTCGATTAGTAAGGACTTGTAATAGTAGTGAAGGAGGTGAGCAAGGCGACCAGACTTTCTCCTTCTCGAGACAGGAAACGCGGCGTGATTTGGGCGTGGTCATCATAAGACTACAAACACGATTATGGACACGGTCTGCCCCGAAACTTGTCCCACTAGTTGTTCAAAGCCCAAAGCCAGCCCAAACCAACCATGCACAAGAACGTTCTTCAAACTATTAGGGACACGAGCGAAGATGAGTTCTGGTCATTTTGGTTGTCGAGCTCACCGCCTCGGCTGCCGGTGATTGCGTTTCTGAATGGGTAACCGGTGCCACTGTGTCCAGCGTCTGAGTTCCCGAATCCGCCGCTGCCCCCTTCACTGGTGCCCCTCTCTATATATAAGCCTGCATCGTTTGCAGCGCAGCTCGACCTCCCAGCCTCGGACGTTCGATCCGCCCATCCCTTACCCCAATTCCGCCAAAATATGCTGCTATCGCCACCAGGAAGGACCAGAAGTCTCCCACTGGTGCCGCCGCCACTGCGGCCGGTGGGGCTAAAGGCACGAGCGGAGGCGCGCGCGCGGGCAGAGGCATGGGCGCATCCGCATGCGCAGGTGGGGCCTCAGGCGCTGGCACGGGTGGAGGCGCTGGCACAAGCGTTGGGGGCAGGCGTGTGGCCGGCCAAGGCGCATACATTTACATATGCCGATATATTGGCAGATTCGAAACTAAAGGACATCATTTACTCCATCGAACCCGACCATCGCCATAGACTTGCATCCTATCTATACAGCCACTCACCCATCACACAAAAATATTGGTGGTTGATCCAAATCATTACACCCGTCACCCGCCTTCCACCAGAGTTGCTCCAACGGATTTTACTCTTTATCATCGACGAAGCGAGCGATTCACCTTTGGGGTTGATGCTCGTGTGCAAACATTGGTATTCCATCGTCACTGGTATCTGGGCATCACTCAAACTGGGCACAACAACCTCAAAAGACGCTGTCACAACCAAGTTGGAAAGGAACCAATGGGTGTTGGATGTAGTAGTTGATACGGAGATCGACCGTGGCCATTCTACCCCATCAGAGGGTGCTTACCAGGCTATTTTCGCCGCCATTGAAGCAACCGACCGATGGCGAAGCTTCGTAGTCGAGACGTTCCCACCACAGGCCGACGTGCCTGAACACCTCGTGAACCGTGGACTTCAAGGATGCTCGGGTGCTGTCATGAACCGCATTAGAACATTCAAGATCAAGTGCGCTTGCGAGATGTCGCCCCTCCTCGACCGTATTTTGCGCATTCTCGGCAAATCAGCCTGTCGAGAGCTTACGACAATGGAAATAAATTCACCGAGTGTGATATCATTACTTGCTCCTATGTATCCCTCCATCTTCCATTCCGTCAAAGTGCTCTCCCTCTATACCCGGGGGTTGCGCAACCCAGTTGACCTTTTACCTCACCTACATCAACTGGAATCCCTTACTGCCTCTCATCTCTCCTTTCCCATCTACAACAATGATGTCGACTTACCGTTTGTTCACACACTCCGTCATCTCAGCCTCAAAGCTGTCTCCATTCAGTGGATGAGTGGCAGGACCTTTGGTGCTCTCGAGAGTTGCACCCTTCTCCTTCCACTTCATCGCTACATTCTGCATACATTCAGCACTACCCTCCCAAACTGCAAGCAGTTCACGTTCCAAGGGTATCCTCTCGATATACTTAACGGCGTCTCAGCACTCAAAGTTATTCGCCTCTCCGTGACGTGCTCCTCTTCGTATAATATGCGGGGAAATCGAGAATTAGTTCAGTTTTCTAGTCACGCTTTACGAGAGAGCCGACTTTCACCACGAGTTCTCCACATCAGTATCGAGGCCACCAACGAGGCTTGGATAAATGCATTGGCTTTGATGTCAAATTTGGAGGAATTGGTGATTGACAACGCCCAGCCCTCTTCACTTGGAGGAAAGGTCCTCCGGTCACTTGTCGTACAACCGGTCTATGCAAACAATCTGGGTACCACCGCCGCTCCCGGGCGTCGGAATAGACCGGTATGTCCATCGCTTAAGCGATTTGGGCTCCGATATCGTCGCTGGTTGCGACCAAGTGAGCCTTTTGACTTGATTTCGGAGTTCATGTCCATTATCCTGTCAAGGCAACAGTCAAAGCTCCCTCTGCAGAGCTTCCAAATATGGATAAGGAGTGATCAAGAGGACCCACTGGATTTGATTGATGGATCATGGATTAGCCTCGAGGGATTTGAACGCCTGATGAATGCCGGTACAATTAGTTTGTTACAGGTGATGTTACAGGCGATGGCTAGTAAATTAGTGGAGAATATTGTTGAGCCTTCTGGGAAGTCCCCGACTGCATGCCTTCAACGACCGCTGGCATCCCAACCGCTGCTGCCTCCGCCAGCACCACTCCCTCCTCTATCCCCCCTGCCCAATCTGCCAACTCCGCAGGTTCTATCTTTACCGCCTCCCCACCTGCTTGATCTACCCTCATATATGCCCGGTCCTGTCTCCTCACGGAGTCTGACCGTGCTTGTCAGACACTCGTACGAGGACCAAAGGTACAAGGAGATCAACCTCATAGAAGGCGAATACATCTACGATGTTGAGGAATTCGACGATAAGTGGTGGAGGGGCACCACGTCGGACGGGAAAAGGGGGTTGTTCCCTGCCAGTTATGTCAAGGAAAGTTGGGCCCCTATTCGGGCTGAAGTACCACCACCCCTACTCCCCGTGAGACCAGCACCGAAGATCAGACTTCCGCCCATGCATGTCACGCGCCCGTACGAGGCACAAGAGGACAGTGAGATCAACCTCATAGAAGGCGAATACATCTACGATGTTGAGCAATTCGACGATAAGAGGTGGAGAGGCACCACGGTGGATGGAAAAAGGGGGTTTTTCCCTGCCAGTTATGTCAAGGAAAGTGCGACCCCTAATGAGGCCGAAGTACCACCTCCCGTACTCTCCGCGAGACCAGCTCCGAAGAAGAGAGGTGTGCGAGTTATACACCCATTCGAGGCCCAAATGGACGATGAGATCGACCTCATAGCAGGCGAATACATCTACGAAGTTGAGCCAATAGGCGATGGGTGGTGGAGAGGCACCACGGCGGACGGGAAAATCGGGTCGTTCCCTGGAAGACATATCAAGGAAAGCGAACCACCCCCGTGAGAACAGCTTCAGCTTTGAGCATGCTGAGGTCGCTGAAAAATGGTAGGTGAAAGGGAAGGTCGGTGATGATCATCCAGAGTTCCGCAGGGCGCCACAGCTAGCGTCGAATGCAACAAGGCACTCGGAATTTTCGAAGAACAGGTCTTTGCTTCTAGAGCACGAAGAACATGATTGACTAGGAGTGTGGTTGAGAATGAATATCATTAGCGCTCACTGGATTCCGGAGAATGCTCACGCGCTGTTGCGTGTTCTCCTCTCCCTCAGGTTTAATCCCTGTAAATTCCATCCACAAATGCACCTGTCAAACAATGCACCTGTTGCGGATATCGAATTATGCTCGAACTCTGCCACAAATGAGATCGAGAGGGACTTGAAAGCAATCCGTCCTTGAATGTAATACATGTACCATAATGGATTGTCTGATACAATAATCGGAGCTCGTTCCATCGCAAAAGTCCATTATTTTGGATGGAACTTGACAACCAAGACAGACCGTACAAACATGACTACTCTCCGGTCGAGTATAAACCCGTAAGTTTCCAATAGACGACTACCGCCGTACCCTTTTCAAAACCGCGCCGTCAGAGCCAACTTCGAGTTCACTGAACACAGTCCGGTCCGCCGTCGCTTTCCCTCCGACCCCAGGAACCCCAGTGATCGCTGCCTTGCTGGAAGCAAATGCCTCCTCCGCATTGCGCTTCACTCCGACCTTGCCCGGGTGTACAGGCGGTACACTCCTGTTTGGTCTCGTCACCCCGACCTTGATTGCCCTTGACAGCAGCACTGCCCGTGGCAGTAGTGAACGAACTCGTCCTTGATGGAGGCATGGGGCTAGTGTGTGCAGGCGGTGGACCGATGCCAAAGCTGCGATCCGGTTGAGGCGAGTCACCCAGCAGACCAGACATAATCGCGTTCATCCGTCCCTGCCTTTCGCGTCCGTGACGGTTGCAGTGGGCCTTGCGCTGGTCTCAGTGGGGGGTACCAACGGTGGTGGTGGTGGTGGTGGTGATGGGTCCAAGCCGAGCGCGTCGACCAGCGTTTTTGATGCGTCAAACGACTCTAGACCCAGGTCATTGTAGAACGAATCGTCCCCGTCAGCAAAATTGGCGAACTCCTCCTGGGATAGTTCCTTCGGCAATTGAACGGCACGTTCGGGAGGGTGCGACTGACGGTTTTTTTCTGGGAGGTACTTGGACGGTCGATTCTGGTTGTAGCAGAGTGTCCGTCGGAAGAAGTGGTGAGGTGCGGAGACAGGGGATGATCCAGCCAGTACTGCTAGGATGCCGGAACGAGCCATTATACTGGTCGTAGCAGGTGCAGACTTAGTTTCTGCTATATGAGATCGCGGTGGTTCTCGTTCAGGCTGAGGAATGGTGGATCTTACGGAGTGTTCCTGATGAGGACGGGATCATATCTGCCGAGGAGATTGTTGTGCTTGACGCTGAAACCGGGGCACAGGCCTGAAAGCGCGGGATACGTCCGGACTGGAATGGCAGGGGGTCCCATATTACTAGGTCCAGTGTTCGACGGACCAGTAGCGAAAGTACTGCCTGTAGGGGGATCGGAATGCTCTGGAGCTCGGACCTGTTGAATGTTGGTGGCGGTATTTGAATCTTGACCACTTCCTGGTCGGGTTCGTTAGAAAAGGGTACCATGTCACGCTGAGTGGACGTAAACAGACCTTTGCGTACTCCTTGTCGTAGAGGCAGTTGGCAAGTAAGTTGGCAAAGTTACGGAGTATGCGTTTCAACGCGTCTGTCACGGCTTCTTCTTGCACTGGATCGAATAACGTGGTATCAATGGGACTAATTGACGTTCTACCACGGGATAACAGGAGGAAGAACGCGTACCTTGTCGAGGGCCATACCCGTTTGCCTGCCGTTGTCGAGGGTGACATCTTCATGATACACCCCATCACGCAAAATGACCTTGACAACTGCTGTGACCCAACGCAGTATCGCTGTGTTTGCTCGTTGTAGTCAATCTGGAAGGATGCCAAATCAGCTAACCATCGTATGCGCATTGATTTTTTGTGAGTACACACGCAGTCGATAGCTAAGTAACGATGTAGTAGAACTACTCCGGCCATTAAATCCGAAGACCTCATTGGCGAGGTTGAGCCTTGCGCGTAGATCAACTTGCCCCGCCTGGGCCTAGACGTTGGCCAATGGACTCTGGATCAAGCTTCTCATCGAGTTTAGCTTGTAGGGTGTCTATTTGCTGAGCTGTATGCACCGACAAGTCAACATCCGCACTGATTGTTGTCTGTTGAGGTGTATTTGGATTGTAACCGCTACCGAAAGGTGGCTGGGGTTGTTGGGAGTGGGAGTGGGAGAAGGAAGGATACGCGTAAGTACCCGTGCATAGCCGCGTTATAGCTTATTGGGCCAGATATCGCGAGGGTCGGTGGGGTTCGCGCGGTTTGCGAGAAGGATGCGAAGGGGGGGAGCGCAGAGGGGCTGGTAAGTCCAGTGTATGCGCTTATGAGGTGCGTCGACAATGCACTCATCGACCAACAAGGGTGGCGACGCGACGAGGCGGAGACAAGGTCCAAACACGGGACGTTTTGTTTGACCAAGCACTGCCCGGTAAGGCCTGTGGTATAGAGATCGTATTCGCAAGTCCTTTCTCTGCCCGTGTGACGAGATGGGTAAATTCGTGTATGTTGTCCTCGAACCCGAATGTTCTACATGGTGGTTCTGTCTCGTTTGATCGTCATCATGTGAGCTGAGCCGCCTTCTCGACCTACTCCAGAACGGAGGTCTCGCACCGCTTCTTTCGAGTCTTCAATGCCTGATTCTTAATGAGGCAGATCGTTTACTTGACCAGGCATCCGAAAAGATTTGGAGAAAATCGTAGCGTTCTTGCCTGATCAAACAGCAATCGCTAGATTCGTCATGCTCGCGGTTCATGGACTGACTTTGACCAACAGGTAAACCCTACTGTTCTCCACTACTACCCCTAAGGACGTCCGCATGGTTTGCGCTGCCTTCGTGTCTATCCTACCAGACATGGTGACACCCTTTGTAATAGATCGCCAACCTTTATTTGCTCCCATCGCACAAGTACACTTCCACGGTCACTGAGGAAGAAGAGTCGACACATACTCATTACCCCAAAAGTACCTCGCTGCACTGTTCAAGGATCATCTCCCCATCCTCGCGACGTTCATTCAGAAGCAGTTGGCCACTATGCGGAAAGAGGAAGGAGAAGACGGAATGATGGAAATCATGATGTTCTTTCCCACTGCAAGGAGTATTGGTTTCGGTGCCGATCTGGTATGCTCGTAATTTGCCGTGCATAGACCTGCGTCACTAATTGGAACTTCACCGCACTTCGTCCCACCTCATCTTGGAACAATTGAAGTCCTCCCACTCGTCACTCCAGTTCCTCGAGTTTCTTTCACGGAGATCACAAAACCAAAGAGTCTTCGCCACCAGTTGGAGTTATGCTGACTTCAGATGTGACCGCTAGAGAAATTGATATACCAGACGTAACGGCTGTCGTTCAGCTGGGTATGCCACCCAATGGAGAACAGTGGATGTGGTTTCTGCCCCCGAACGAACAAACCCCGCAGCTGATGCCACCTGTATTTGCGTATAGATGTCCATAGATTAGGCCGAATGGCTCGTACAGGAAAGGAAGGATCGGGGTTACTGGTGCTGGATCCGATGGAGTTACCGTTATATTTTTGTATCTCCATTCTACAGTCCCGAGAACAACGTGCGAGGGTTTTTGTTTTGCAGAGCGCTCTTAGGGTGATAGGGGAGTTGTGATGAAATCGCGGTCAGGATCGAAAGGTACAGGTGGTAGGTCTTACAGGCACGAGGCTACCAAACAGTGGACAGCGGGAGGGAGGCTCTGCTAAGTGGAATGTATGGTAGTGTGCCTGGAGTCGTACATTCAATCGATGTTCTATATAAGATGAGCTGTCGGACGTCAGCACTTGCATGGCCACGATGCTCGTACACAGCATCCTGCAGATCGGATGGGCGGTGCAGCCACGTGTTCTTTTAGAAAACCGGCACGTGCTCGTGGGGTTGGGGGCACAATCCGGCAATTACCATAAACGGTCGATAGTGTCGGGAGGGTAGGAAAAATGTAAGCAAAGGGGGCGTTATTATCGTAGGAGTGCTAGGAATCACGTTTCGTCTTCCGCGTCTGTACAATCCACTAGTGCGCGATCAGACGGGAAGAATAGTGAGGGTCTTCCTGCCTCTGGTCGCACACAATAAATACTAGTAGTGCTTGGGGTTGTGTGCGGAGATCGGCGACAGAGCCAGGGGAGGTGGGGATCGACAGAGGGAATGGGGAATGACCAAACAAACCGAAATATGGTGACGCGGCACTCGACAAACGACATGTCAATACTCACAGCGCCTCAGCACGCCTACATACCATTACTCGCGTAACGTGACCAGTACTCTCTGAGTTCCCCGGCCGACAGGACGACCATGACTCACGACTTCCACACAAGCCATCACGCATAAACAAGTGTTAGGAGATGGTGGCTCATGAGGTCGGAATACCGGCGGCAACCAAGAACGACGCGGGGAAGTGGTACAGTGGTATTTGGCAATTGTGTACGTCATGCATCGGCTGGCCGGCCCGGCCCGACTACGAACAGACCGGATCGTTTAGAACGCCTAAGATGCAATGGGTAATGGTCTAGGGCTCGTTAAAGATTCACGACATAAGTGCTTCGACAACAATGACGCCTCGTCCCCGCCAGGTACGTTCTCCCTCCGAGGAGCTCGATCTCGGGCGCACAGTTTAGTTCCAGTGAGTCTTCCTGTTCGAGACATCCTTCCCTTAATAAGTCCTTCAACCTTGAGAGGGACCGTCAATCGCAACGTCATTTTGGGACAAATATCCCTGAAATACGTTAGGACACGGAATTTCCTGTATGATATGACACTGTATGTCCATCGAGCTGGTTTTTATTTTATGAAGACCGGATCACATCTGAGTTGTCTATGGTATCCGACCTACTAGCTCGTATATAGCCTATATAATTATCTAGACCCAGTTGCTGCGCCCTGGCAGAGAATGATGTTCCACCAAAGTGGAGACATGCGCGCAGTGTCGATCAGAGCGCACCTGGGTGGTCAGGTCGAAGCGGCGTGAATAACAAACCGGCTAGCGACAGGTGCAAAGAGCTGATTATCGTGGGAATTGCAGCAGAATACACAGTCCGGAGCGATTTCCGACACATCTCCCACGAAGGATGGTTTGTAACTGGCCGCAGAACAGGGCTGACCTCTCCATGTCGTCAGCCATTTCGTCAGCAATTTCCTTTCGCGTTCGAATCCCCAATCCTGCGGAGATTGTAGACTCTGATCTCTGCTGCTTGCAATATAACAGTTCCACGCGTCTCCTGGTCCCAATGATCAAGGCGTCGTGGAGCCAGTGGGCGCAAAGGGGTGAACATAACACCGTTCATCACGGTGGCAGTTGATTAATCGGAGTGTTCCTGTCGGGTGTCTCCTTCGGATCAGGCGATTCGCGCAGCGTGAGAAGCCACTGTACTCCGTACCTTAATACATATCTTCCAGAGTGTAAGCCACCGGTTTAACCCTCGTGGAGATATTGAGAACTATCAGCGACACGAGGCCGACCCCGGTTCGCTCCACTTCCAGTCTCCTCTCGTTGCAGCCATCTTGACCTGCAGGCAGCCACGCAACCTCTTCACCTTTCTTATGCACTCATATAAGAGACGGATCGAACGGCGAGGGATTTCAGCTCATCTGTATCGCCTGTTCCTGGACCGACACGCTTTGTGGAGCGGTTCAACTCCGCGCCAGCAGCACTTACAAAAAGCGCACAGGATTTAGCGGCATTCCAATAATCGCAAAAATCAGAGGTCGCCTCGGTCTCGGTGATTCGGTCAAACGACTTCACGATCACTCTCGCGACGCCCCAAAGGCGCTCCCTGACTTACACCCTCTCAATTCCGCCTCTGTGGCTTAATTCGACCGATGGGTCTACTGAATCTCTTAACGTGTGGTCTATGCTGCCCCCCTGGTGCGCACTTTTGGTCACGATCTGCGCCGTTCAGTTATTGACGAGGCGTGGTGCATTATTATAACCACTTTACCCCTTCAGTTGCCTCCGCACCACCACTGCTGGCAGAAACACCACCACGCGTACAAACGCCACCACGCATACAAACACCACCACTCGTAAAAACACCACCACGCGTGAAAACACCACCGCGCGTGAAAACACCACCACGTGTAAAAACACCACCACGTGTGAAAACACCACCACGTGTGAAAACACCACCACGCATAAAAACACCACCACGCGTGAAAACACCACCACGCGTGAAAACACCACCACGCGCGAAAACACCACCACGCGTGAAAACACCACCGCGCGTGAAAACACCACCACGTGTAAAAACACCACCACGTGTAAAAACACCACCACGGTAAAAACACCACCGCGCGCAGAAACACTATCACTACCACCGCTACAAGGTGGGCGATTGTTAATGAAAATCATTAGCACTCACTGGAGTATGGATGGTGCTCACACTCTGTTCTCTGTTGAATGTTCTCCTCTCCCTCTTGTTAAATCCTTGCAAACTCCGTCCGCAAATACACCTCCCAAACAATGCTTTTGTCGCTAACATCGAATTATGCTCGAACGCTGCCAAAATGGAGAGGGACCCTGAAGCAATCCGCTCTTGAATGTAATACATGTACCATAATTGGTTGTCTGATATAATTATCGGGGCTCGTTCTATCGTAAGAGTCCATTCGGATGTCACTTGACCACCAAGACGGACCGTGCAACATGATTGCTAGCTATCCAGTTGAGTGTAAACCGATAAGTTTCCGCAGGACGACTACCGCCGTACCCTTTCCAAAACCATACCGCTGGAGCCAACTTCCAGTTCACCAAGCACAATGCGGTCCATTGTCACCTTCCCACCCACCCCCGGTCATCATAATCCTGCTGGAGCGCTGGAGACACATGCTCCTTCGGGTGTGCAGGCTGTACACCCCTGTTTGGTCTGGTTACCAATGCGGGGATGACGAACGCTCCTCCACCTTGATTTCCCTTGACTGAAGTACCTTCAGTGGCAGCAATGAACGAAAACGTCCTTGGTGGTGGCACGGGACTAGCGTATGCAGGCGGCGGTCCGATGCCAAAGCCGCGATCCGGTTGAGGTGAGTCACCCAGCACCCGGCAGGCCCGTCAGAATTGCTCTCATCCATCCCTTGCTTTCCGCGTCCGTCCCGGGTTGCAGCGAGCCTTGCGCTGGTCGCAGCGCGGGTGATCGAAGCCGAGCGTGTCGACCAGCGTTGTCGAGGAATCGAACGACTCCAGGTTCAGGTCATTGTAGAACGAATCGTCCCCGTCAGCAGAATCGGCGAACTTCTTCTGGGATAGCTCCTTCAGGAATCTGGGGAGGATGCGGCTCGCGGGATTGAGGTCGCCGTCGTACCAGCTGAGCTGGAGATACCACCCATATCAATGCCTCTAGTAGTCACGTCTGAGGCCAGCATAACTCCAACTTTGCAACCTGCGAACTCTCTGGTACGTGGCGAAGTCTCTTTGGTTTTGCGATTTCTGCAAGTGACATTCGAGGAACTGGAGTAACGAATGGGAGAACTTCAATTGCTCAACCTGATGTCGGACGAACTGCGATGAAGTTTTGATTAGTGACGCGGGTTTATGCTTGGTAGATCACGAGTATACCAGATCGGCAGCGAAGCTAGAACTCCTTGAAGTGGGGAAGAACACCATCACTTTCATCGTTCTATCTTCTGCTTCCTCCTTCCGCACAAGTGGTCAACTACTTTTCGATAAATGATGTGAGGATGGATAGGCGATTCTTAGACGGCGTAACGAGGTACTTTTGGGTTACATGAGTGTGTGTCGACTCTTCTCCCTAGTGGTATTGCTAAGGACGTATTAGTCAATAGTGTAAGAGAAAAACATGAAAAAGGGGGATCAACTGTGAGATATATATATGGGACAAACATCGCACAAACATAAGTATACGGAACAGAGACCAAACAAAGTACGTAATAGGCGGATGAGTCATGGCACTCCAGCAACCCATGCGTATCAAAATTAAACTTTGCTGACTCCATGCATAAAAGGTGGTGGCTACATGCCGCCAGTAATGGTAGTGAAGGGGGTGAGGAAGGCGACTTGGCGGCCCGACTCCTTCTCGAGACAGGAAAAGCTCTTCATTCATAAGACTACGAACACGATTACGAACACGGTTAACCCCACAACTTGTCCCACTTGTTCAAAGCCCAAAGTCCAAACCAACCATGCACAAGACCACTCCTCAAATTAGGGACACGAGCACCCCAGTATCCCCGCCGCCTCGGTCATCATCGCCATTGTCATGGTTACCGCGTCGGCCGCTGCCGCCGCCGCCGCCGATTTCCTTGGATCGCCCCTCGTTATCGCGACCGCCACTGCCACCAGCGCCGCCGCAACTGCGGCCGGTAGCGCTACAGGCGCGAGCGGAGGCGCGTGCGCGGGCAGAGGCATGCGTGCATGCACATGCGCAGGTAGGGCCTCAGGCGGTGGCACGGGTGGAGGCCCTGGCACAAGCGTTGGGGGGAGGGGTGTGGCCGGTGAAGGCCTATACATTTACATATGCCGATGTATTGGCAGATTCCAAACTGAAGGACATCATTTACTCCATTGAACCCGACCATCGTCATGCACTTGCATCTCATCTATACTACGACTCACACACTATACAAAAATATTGGTGGTTGATCCAAATCATTACACCCGTCACCCGCCTCCCACCAGAGTTGCTCCAACAAGTTTTACTCTTTATCATCGACGAAGCGAGCGATTCACCTTTAGCGTTGATGCTCGTATGTAAACATTGGCACGCTATCGTCACTGGTATTTGGGCATCACTCAACCTGGGCACAACAACCCCAATGGATGCTGTCACAACTAAGTTGAAAAGGAACCAATGGGTTTTGGATGTAGTAGTTGATACGGAGATCGACCGTGGCCATTCCACCCCATCAGAGGGTGCTTACCAGGCTATTTTCGCTGCCATTGAAGCAACCGATCGATGGCGAAGCTTCGTAGTCGAGACGTTCCCACCACAGGCCGACTTGCCTGAACACCTCGTGAACAGTGGACTCCAACAATGCTCGGGTGCTGCCATGAACCGCATTAGAACATTCAGGTTCAAGTCCCCTTGCGAGATGTCACCCCTCCTCGACCGTCTTTTGTGCATTCTCGGCAAATCAGCCAGTCGAGAGCTTACGACAGTGGAAATAAATTCACCGAGTGTGATATCACTCCTTGCTCCTACCTATTCCACAATCTTCCATTCCGTCAAAGTGCTCTCCCTCTGCCTCGATACCCCTGGGTTGCGCAACCCAGTTGACCTTCTACCTCACCTACATCAACTGGAATCCCTTACTGCCTCTCATCTCTCTTTTCCCATCTATAACAATGATGTCGACTTACCGTTTGTTCACACACTCCGTCGTCTCAGCCTCAGAGCTGTCTCCATTCAGTGGATGAGTGGCAGGACCTTTCGTGCTCTCGAGAGTTGCACCCTTCTCCTTCCACTTCATCGCCACGTTCTGCATACATTCAGCACCGCCCTCCCGAACTGCAAGCAGTTGACATTCCAGGGCTATCCTCTCGATATCCTTACTGGTATCTCATCATACAATCTTATCCATCTCTCTGTGACGTGTTCCTCTTCGTATAAGCCGCGGGGAGATCGAGAATTAGTTCGGTTTTCTAGTCACGCTTTACGAGAGGGCCGACTTCCACCACGAGTTCTCCATATTAGTATCGAGGGCACGACTGAGGCCTGGATAAAGGCAATAGAGTTCATGTCGAATTTAGAGGAATTAGTGATTGACAACGCAGAGCCTTCCTCGCTTGGAGCAAAGGTCCTCCGGTCACTTGTCGTACCACCGGTCTATTCGAACAATCTGGGTACCACCGCTACTCCTGGGTGTCGGAGCACACTAGTATGTCCATCGCTTAGGCGATTTGGGCTCCGGTATCGTCGCTGGTTGCGACCAAGTGAGCCTTTTGACTTGATTCCGGAGTTCATGTCCATTATCCTGTCAAGGCAACAGTCAAAGTTCCCTTTGCAGAGCTTCCAAATATGGATAAGGAGTGAAGAAAGGGACCGACTGGAATTGATTGATGGTTCATGGATTAACCTCGAGGGATTTGAACGCCTGATGAATTCCAGTGCAATTAATGTGTTACAGGTGATGGCTAGTAAAGTAGTGGAGAACATGGTTAAGCCTTCTGGGAAGTCCTCTATCGCGTGCCCTCAACGACCGCTGGCACCCCATCCGCTGCTGTTTCCGCCAAGAATGCCAGCACTGCCCCCTCCTCCACCACCCCTGCCCAATCCACCAACTCCGCGCGTTCTACCTTCACCGCCTCCTCACTTGCTTGATCTACCCTCATCTATGCCCGATCCTGTCTCCCCACGGACTCTGACCGTGCTTGTCAAACATCCGTACGAGGACCAAGGTTTCCAGGAGATCAACCTCATAAAAGGCGAATATATCTACGATGTTGAGCGATTTGACGATAGGTGGTGGAGAGGCACCACGGTAGACGGAAAAAGGGGGTTTTTCCCTGCTAGTTATGTCAGGGAAAGTGCGACCCCTTATGAGGCCGGAGTACCAGCGCCCCTACTCTCCACGAGACCAGCTCCGAAGAACAGAGCTCCGCCCGTGCGAGTTATACACCCATACGAAGCCAAAGTGGACGATGAGATCAACCTCATGGTAGGCGAATTCATCTACGATGTTGAGCCAATAGACGATGTGCGGTGGAGAGGCACCACAGCAGACGGGAAAAGGGGGTTGTTCCCTGGAAGCTATGTCCATGGCATTGCACCACTCCTACTCCCCCGTGAAAACAGCTTCGGCTTTGAGCATGCTGAGGTCGCGACAAGGCCAGAAAAAGGAAAGCGAAAGGGAAGGTCGGTGATGGTCATTCAATGTTCCGCAGGGCGCCACAGCTAACATCCAATGCAATAAGGCACTCGGAAGCTCCGAAGAACAGGTCCTTGCTTTTAGAGCACGAAGACGATGATTGGCTAATAGGTGGGTGGTGGCTAATGAAAATCACTAGCGCTCACTGGAACCCGGGTAATGCTCACGCTCTGTTGTATACTCCCCTCTCCCTCAGGTTAATCCCTTGTCAACTCCATCCATAAACAATGCACCTGTCGCGAACATCGAATCCTGCTCGAACTCTGCCACAAATGAGAGGGACTCGAAAGCAATCCGTCCTTGAATGTAATACATGTACCATAATGATTTGTCTGATACAATAATCGGAGCTCGTTCCATCACAAAAGTCCATTTCGGACTTGACCACCAAGGCCGATCGTACAAACATGATTACTCTCCAGTCGAGTATAAACCAGTAAGTTTCCAATAGACGACTACCGCCGTACCCTTTTCAAAACTGCGCCGTCAGAGCCAACTTCGAGTTCACCAAACACAGGCCGGTCCGCCGTCGCTTTCGCTTTCCCTCCGACCCCAGGGACCCCAGTGACCGCCACCTTGCTGGAAGCAAATGCCTCCTCTGCACTGCGCTTCACACCGACCTTGCCCGGGTGTACAGGTGGTACACTCCTGTTTGGTCTCGTCACCCCTGCGGGGATTACGAACCCTCCTCCACCTTGATTACCCTTGACAGCAGCACTGCCCGTGGCAGTAGTGAATGAACCGGTCCTTGATGGAGGCATGGGGCTGGTGTATGTAGGCAGTGGACCGATGCCAAAGCTGCGATCCGGCTGAGGCGAGTCACCCAGCAGACCAGATATAATCTCGCTCATCCGCCCCCTTGCCTTTCGTGTCCGTCGCGGTTGCAGTGGGCCTTGCGCTGGTCTCATTGGGGGGCACTAACGGTGGCGGTGGTGATGGGTCCAAGCCGAGCGCGTCGACCAGCGTTTTTGATACGTCAAACGACTCCGGATTCAGGTCGTTGTAGAATGAATCGTCCCCGTCAGCAAAATCGGCGAACTCCTGGGATAGTTCTTTCGGCAATTGACTAGCACGTTGGGGAGGGTGCGGCTGACGGGGAGGAGGTTGTGGTTGTTGTTGTACAAGCTGAGTGGGAGATACTTGGACGGTCGGTTCTGGTTGTGGCAGTGTGTCCGTTGGAAGAGGTGGTGAAGGTCTGAAGACAGGGAATGATCCAGCCAGTGCTGCCAGAATGCCAGAACGAGCCATCGTGCTGGTCGTGGCGGGTGCAGGCTTGGCATGTGCTACATGGATCGCGGGGTTTCGCGTTCAGGCTGAAGAGTGGTGGATCTTACGGGGTGTTCCTGATGAGGACGGGATTATATATGCTGAGGGGATTGTTGTGCTTGACGCTGAAGCTGGGGAGTAGGGCCTGATTGTGCACGAGATGTCCGCGCTGGAACGGTAGGAGGGGGTCCCATATTAGTAGGTCCAGCGTTCGACGGACAGGTAGCTAAATCACTGCCTGTAGGGGGATCGGAATACTCTGGACGGCGGTGGAGCTCGGACCTGTTGAATTTTGGTGGCGGGAATTGAATCTTGACCACTTCCTGGTCGGGTTTGTTAGAAAAGGGTACCATGTCACGCTAAGTAGACGTAGACAGACCTTGCATACTCCTTGTCATAGGGGCAATTACCAAGTAAGTTACCAAAGTTACGGACTGTGGGCTTCAAAGCGTCTGTCACGGCTTCTTTCTTGCACTGGATCGAATAACTCATATGAGTGAGACTGGTTGACGTTGTACTATGGGATAACAGGAGGAAGAAGGCGTACCTTGTCGAGAGCCATACCCTTTTGCCTGCAGTTATCGAGCATACCGAATCTGACGTCTTCATGGAACACCCCATCACGCAACGTGACCTTGACAATTGCTGTGATCCCGACACAGTACCGCCGTGTTTGTTCGTTGTAGTCCATCTGGAGGATGCCAAATCAGCCAACCATCGTATGCGCATTAATTTTTTGTGAGTACACACATAGTCTATAGCCAATGGTGTAATAGAACTACTCTAGCCATTACATCCGAAGACCTCATTGGCGAGGTTGATAATCTTCCAGCGCGTGGGTCAACTTGCCCCGCCTGGGCCCAGATGTTGGCCAATGAACTCTGGACTAAGCTTCTAATCGAGTTTGGCTTGTAGGGTGGCCATTTGCTGAGCTGTATGCACCAACAAGTCGACATCCGCGTGTTGAGGAATATTTGGATTGTGACAGCTACCGAAAGGTGGCTGGGGTTGTTGGGGGTGGGAGTGAGAGTTCGAGAAGGGAGTATGCGCGTTGAAATTTCCGTGCATAGCCTCGTTATAGCTTATTGGGCGAGATATCGCGAGGGTCGGTGGGTTCGCGTGGTTTGTGGCAAGGACGCGAAGGACGGGAGCGTAGAGGGGTTAATGAGTCCAATGTATGCGCTTATGAGGTGCGTTGACAATGCACTCATCGACCAACGAGGGTGGTGACGCGACGGCGAGGCGGAGACAAGGTTCAAACACGTGACGTTTTGTTTGACCAAGCACTGCCCGAAAAGGCAGACGCGCATCTATCGTAGATCGTCGAACATAGAGCAGGCGGCCACGCAACACGCAGCCGCCTCACCTTTCTCAACCAGACCTATAAGAGGCGGATCGGACGGCAAGTGATTTCAGCTCACACCTGGCTTCTTTCATCGCGCGCCCACGACCCAGTACTTCGACACTGGGGTTCAGCTACACTTGCAAAGGACACACAGAATTTGGTGGCATTCCAATAACTGTGAAAATCGGAGGTCGCCCGGTGATTCGGGCAAACCGACTTCACGCCTCGGAGGCGCCCCTGACTTAATCTCGCCTTATATTGAGGTTTAACTCGATCCATGCGTTGTATCTGTCCTAGTGCGCCTTTTTGTCACGATCTGGGCCGCTCAATTATTGACGAGGCGTGGTTTTTGTATTACAGCTCCCTTCCTCCCACTTCACCCCCGCCGTTATCGCCCCTGCCTCGACACCACTGTTGACAGAACCACCTCCGTCGCCACAATGACCACCATGGGATTCAGATCTGCCTTTGCCATGCGCACCGCCTCCGGAATCACGACCATCACCTCCAGAACCACAGCGACCCCGTCCAGTCCCTCTGCCTGATGAACCGTCTCTGCTCATTCCGTCCTCTCCAGCATCTCTACCTTCCCAACGAATTCCTACCGCGATGCCCAAGAGAACGATCGGATCAACCTCGTAGATGGCGAATACATCTACGATGTTGAGCCAGTAGACGATGGGTGGTGGGGAGGCACCACGGCGGACTGGAAAGGGGTTGTTCCCTGCCAGCGATGTCGAGGAAAGTGCGGCTCCGAATGAAGCCGGATTACCACCGTCCCTACACCCCGTGAGAGCAACTTCGAACCCAGGCACTTCGGGCATGCAGAAGTCGCAACAGAGCCGAGAAAAGGGAAGGGTGGCGATGGTGATGATTCAAAGTTCTCCTCCACAGCGCTACAGCCAACGTCAAATGCAAGAGGCCGCTCGGCACCTCAACACAGGTTCTTGCTTCTAGAGCATGAAGGCGATGATTGACTAGGTGGCGTGGTTGTTCATGAAAATCACTTACGCTCACTGGAATAAGGGTTGTGCTCACGCTCCGTTGAGTGGCTTTTCTCCTCTAATCCTTGTTAAACAAAACACCCCTCAAACAATGTACCGCTGAATATGACGGAGTCGTCTCAATTTCTTGACGCACTGACTGATCGGTGTGTTCACTGTAATTAACGCGATCAGTACCACTGAACCTGCTAGCATCGTATACTAGTTGGGGGTCCAGAGTGGCCGAGTATAACCAACCCTAGGAGCGCTGAAATACTCACTTGAGGTTGATGTGAATGGGAGTGGCATTAATTTTCTCTGGCACTCGCGCTCTAGGCAGCCCAAAGGGCTTTTGATGGTTGATGTTGTCAGTAAGGAATGAAAGAGCTCTAGATCATGCATTGGCAAGTCGCTTGGATTACAAGACTCAAAGATTTGCGGCCCAGTCATTCCGCGACCACTCGCCTAATGTCCGAGATAGGCATTCTTAAGGACGACAGTACCCATGCGCTCTTCATGTGTACGACGACGCCAGAAATAGCTGGAGGAACCAAGGCGAGGCTAGATAATCAACCTGAATTTGGGGGGTCGAAGGCTCAGGAGACATCGATGGCCACGAAGAGGAGATCCAAAGACGGTTTCGCGACCTCGTCATTTTGAGCGTTTTGTATGTTTTGTACACAACTTGATGAATAGATCGTGCATGCCCGCCGACGACTTTACCGGGCCCCTCAACTGTTGTTTGTTCCGTCATGACATCCTCTGCTCTAATTGTCAAATAATAGACTGTTTAATTGAGGAACTGAAATATTGTCTTTGTCCCCAACTTTGGATTCTCCACTTCGGGGTATGTTCAAACAATAGAAACGTACCTGGTGGTCCTATATCATATTTATGAGAACATTCCGGTCCATCATCGCGTTCCCACCAACCCCAGGAATGCCTCCTCTACCGCATGGCCCAGATGCGCGGGTGGTACACCCCTGAGGGGATAACGAACCCACCTCCACCTTGACCGCCCGTGGTAGCACTGAACGGACTCGTCCTCGGTGGACCGGCATATGCAGGGAGGTGGTCCGATGCTAAAGCTACGATCCGGTTCAGGTGAGTCGCCCAGTATGACCGTCATAAATACTCTCACCCATCCCTTGCCTTTCGCGCCTGTCCCGGTTGGTCGCAGCGCGGGTGATCGAAGCCGAGCGTGTCGACTAGCGTTGTCGAGGAATCGAAACACTCCAGGTTCGTGTCGTTGTAGAACGAATCGTCCCCTCAGCAGAATCGGTGAACCTCTTCTGGGATAACTCCGGATGCGGTTCGACAGCTGGCGGGGTTGGGGTCGCTGTCGTACCTGCTGAGCTGGAGACATCACCCATATCGATGCCTCTAGCAGTCACGTCGGAGGTGAGAATAACTCCAACTTTGAGACCTGGTGGCGAAGACTCTTTGGTTTTGCGATTTCTGCAAGTGACACTCGAGGAACTGGAGTAACGAGTGGGAGAACTTCAATTGCTCAAACTGAGGTAGAACGAAGTGCGATGAAGTTTCGATTAGTGATGCGGGTTTATGCATGGCAGCTCACGAGCATACCAGATCGGCGGCGAAACTGGTATTCCTCGAAGTAGGGAGGATCGAACACCACCATTCTTATCGTTCCGTCTCTTTCCGCACAAGTGGCCAACTACTTTTTCAATAATGTTGTGAGGATAGATAGGTGATCCTTAGACGGCGCAATGAGGTGCTTTTGGGTTCCATGTGTGTGTGTCGGCTCTTTTTCCTAGTGGTATTGCTCTGGACGTGATGTTCAGTCTAGTATTAATCAATGCGGCAGTGTAACCAATGCAAGATAAAAACATGAAAAAAGGGGGGGATCAACCGTGGACAAACAAAGTGATGAGTCATTGTGAAGCTCTTCATCACGCATCACGAACCCGGTCAACCCCACAACTTGTCCCTCTTGTTCAAAGCCCAAAGTCCAAACCGACAATGCAAAAAAATGGTCTTCAAAGTACTAAGAGCACCTCAGCCAGACACAAAGATGACTTCTCGCCGCCGCCTCCCACCATGTGGGACACAAGGTGGGTTTGTGGCGACAGGTTTCTTGACAGTGAGCAAAGTTAATGAGTGATCAATATAGAAATTCAACTCAGGAGGTTCAGCCACCGAGTGCCATTGCATCTCGCCAGCCTTCAATGGACGTCTTTATGCTCAATGAGGGTGGAAGCAACCGTGCATTGTTCGGAGAGGGCATTAGGGCAGCCGAACCCGCCAAGATAAGCCTGATGGAGACGCAATTTGGTGGAAGCGGGGTCAGGAGCGAATCTCCCAACAATCAGCACCGCTCCGATTACGGTCAAAACTTCCTTGGCCGCAACATTGGTTTTGGTGGAATGAACGATGTCAATAGCAACTTCCAGTCTGCGGCGCAACTAACCACGCTCCCCAGTATGCAACCGCTACAATTCTCGACACAATCGGACTTATATCAGCAGGCCCGCCAGGGAGCGTTTGGCACCGCGGGCCTATTCCCTAAGTTTATAGCGCCTTCGACAGGCCGCGTGTGTGGAGGGGAAAGCCTACAAGCATATCCCGCTCCTGAACCACCGGTATATCAACATCAGCAGGCCCACCAGGGAGGGTTTGGCACCACGGGCTCATTCCCTGAGTTTGAGTCATTTATAGCGCCTTCGACAGGCCGCCTGCGTCCGTTTATCCCATATCGCGACGCAAGTGGCCTGCGACCGCCATTGCCATCGGCATATCAGTATCAGCAGGCCCATCAGGGAGGGTTTGGCACCACGGGCTCATTCCCTGAGTTTGAGTCGTTTATAGCGCCTTCGACAGGCCCCTTGCGTAGAGGGGAAGGCCTACAAGCATATCCCGCTCCTGGACCGTTTAAGCCATATG
>Ga0307515_10005932_pt1 | contig 24629 bp, 1 predicted proteins | sample 17_EM_MG_FD_194513 | JGI IMG/M metagenome (GOLD analysis project Ga0307515, IMG submission 194513) | Populus trichocarpa ectomycorrhiza microbial communities from riparian zone in the Pacific Northwest, United States - 17_EM | ecosystem: Host-associated > Plants > Roots > Unclassified | place... | reverse complement strand
AAGAGGTAAAAAGATAGAGTATTTTGCTACTTACTAGTATATATACCGCCCTAATAAATAAAAAATTAGTACTAATAAAAAATTTACTACGATAGCCTTTAATATATAGTGCTGCTATAATTTCTTTATAGATAGCTAAAAGCGTCTTAAACTTCGCGTTATTATAAAGAATTTCCTCCTTATTCTAATCTAAGATACTTTTAATAGGATTTTTAACTGCGTTAGTATAGTATTAAACTAGACGTTTATTTTTTTTTATTGTCTAGAAGATCCTTATTAAATCTATTCTTCTATAAAAGTAACCTAGGTATTATCGCTATATTATAGCACGTAAAGTAGCTGCTTAAGGAGCTGCTGGCTATTTATACTAGTTTTTTCCCAGTAGGAGAACTATTTTCTTTTTATTCGACTATTTTCTGCTAAAATGCCTCTTCTATTTCTAATACTATTGCACCTTCTATACTATATAGGAATTTAAGTTCTTTAGTTTTATAATTATACTTTACGTATTAAATTTAGAGCTAGCCTAGAATAGCTTTTAGTTTTCAGTTATTAAAGTTAATAGTATCCCGGTTATGGCGAATAAGAAAATTTATAAAAATTAGGCCACTAACCTTAACTAATTCTTTATATGTTATAGACTATAAGGTACTTTTAGGGTTACTCCTTCCCTACTTTAAAAATTAGGTCTATAGTTTAGCTATTTTATTAACTTCCGCGGACGTATATTTTCTAAAAATGCTAGGTTAGCTTAAGTAGTTGCCTAATCTGTATCTTTAAGGGCGCTTATAATAAACCAGCATATATCTATAATACTATTCTCTATTACTATACTAGAAATGGCCTAGGTAAAGAATCTTAGGTATAACGGTACTATACTTTTTTTTTAAGAATAAAGGAATTAGTTAATATAAGTTTCTTAATTTTTTTTATTATAAAACTTATCCTATAAGATTCTGCTAAAGAGTATAGTTATAATAGTTTATATACTTCTATAGAGGGCCGTTAGAGAACTATAAGTAGGGCGTTTTCTTTTTACCTATAAGAGTCCGACTATTATTTATCGCATTATAATCTAACTAGTCCCCTAAAGTCCCTATTTAAAGCCATTCCTAAGGGTTTAGTCGCGCTATTCCTTTAGATATACCTTCTATCTTATAGTATATTGCAAACCGTAGTAGCGTCTACTCTTTTATTATAAGCGTAGAGTCCTTAAATAATAAAATATAATTGTCTCTTTAACTAGTAATTACACTTAGAATTATAATAACTAGATTTATACTATACTATCTTTATATTATAGATATAGCGTTTTAATTTATATATAAGTATAAAAAAGGCATCTTATTCTAGCTAGGACACTTAGTATCTTTAACCTAGTTATCCTTTTATAGATACTAATTCGTATTTTTAGCCGCTTAATTAGTAGCCGCTTTATCTAGGTTTATAGTATAATAGTAACTAAGGATAATAGTTAAGTATACAGTTATAATTTTTCCGGTTCCTATACTATTAGCAAAAACCCTACTATTTAGTTGCGTGCGCTCTTAGTAGAATATCTTAGATGCGCTATATAGCTAGTATAGGAATAATTTAAACTTTAGATTTAGACCCTATTTACTAAAAATAGGGACTAGGTTCTTTACTAAGACGGCCTTTTTAGGAACTCTATATAGCTTAGCCAAACGTTTATATATTTATTACTCTATTCATTAAACCTTACCTCCTACTTTAGCTATAGCGGCCTTTTAAAATCTAAAAAGAGCTAATATTAGTCTAATTTAAGATATACTCTATATAACTATATACTTATACCTTTACGCAATAGGCATTATAGCCTATATCTCCTTAGCTTAGGTTATATTATCCTTAGGCATATTTTTACCTAAAGTATCTTAGATCGCATTAGTTTTTATAATTTTACTAAGGAAAGCTTTTATAGGTATAGTGTTAAATTATTATATAGAGTCTAAGCTAATTAGGGATATAAAGCAGTTTTGCTCTAAGGAGTATTATAATTATTCTTACCGTGCTTTATATTATTAGGATTATCTATAGGCTAGATAACTAGATTATTACAGCTATTCCTAGCAGCTTACTATAGTTTGCCGTAGTTTACCCATAAATGCCTCTAGTAAGTTACTCCCTTTTATAATTATATTTCTTTAGACTTAATAGACTTAGAATACCGCTATATATTAATAAGATGGATAAAGTATTGCTTTTATTCTTACTATCTTTATTAATAAACTTAATATCTAAGTGCTTACGGATCGGCTTAGGCGTAATCTTCTACCATTTCTTAAGTACGGCCTTAGCGCGCAAATACTATAGGTTAGAGTATTGGCAATTCTAGGAGGGTTTATACCTTACTTATTTAGTAATTAGTATAGTGTTTTTATAATTAAATACTCAGCTATAATTATTAGTATATAGATAGCTAGATATTATTAAAGGGACTTATAATCCGTACTCTTAAGTAGAAATTCCACTTTACTCCTATTATATAGCATACACCACTAAAATAAGGCTTATAATGGCCCTTGCTAAGTAATATAAACCTCCTTATTAGTAACCACATTAAGCTAGGTAATTTTATTCTTATTTAAGATAAAACCTACTAATACTAAGACCTCTTAAAATAGCGAGAAACTAATTTCTTTAACTATTAGAGTTTTTATATTACCTTTTAAATTTTATAGACTATATAAAGCTCTACAGTGCTTTAAGTAATTAGGTTTATTCTTTAAAACTAAAAGGTTATATTTTTGGGTGAAAACGGCTTATTTAGTAATATAAAACCATATAATTTAGAAATTAGCTTAGAAGCAAATATATATACTAGCATTATTATAGGTTTAAATTAGGTTTAACTTCCAACTTTATATTATTTTGCTGTTTAGTAGTATTAGTTCTCTAGGATAATATAAAAGAAATAATAGCCTATTTAGAATAGCTGTTTAAAGCATATTCCTTCTTAGTTAAGTTGCTAAAAATCTTCTAAATAAACTAATTATACGGTATTTTATCTTTAGTAGTATAAAACATAGGTTTTTTAAGCCCGGCCTCTTATATATTATCTAAAATTATATCTCTTAATTTCCTTAAGGCAACAAGCATTAATATCTTATCCCTTTATAATATTTAGGTTCTTTATTATAATATATAAAGATACTAAAATAGAATAAAGAAGGAGTAGAGCGTTGCTATATAAAAGTAAAAGAATCTAATTAGTAATTAGTAAAGGTATAAGTTTAAAGTAGGTAGGTAAGATAAACTAATTATAAGAGTTAATCTGCTAGGTAGATTACCGTAGTTTTAGGGAGTAAGTTATAGCTTAAAGCAGTAATTAGCGGTTAAACTAATTAATTAACTAATTAATATTACGTAGAGGCGCTATATAAGAGTTAGTTAAGGTAGTAGAGGTAAAGAGTAAAGTAAAGTAAATAAGCCTAAGGTAAATACTTTTGTTAATAGAATATAATGCGCGCGAGTTAAAGGGTAATTTACTATAGTAGATTGCCGCTAAATATGCTTTCTCTAGTTATAGAAAATATTCTTTATAAAACTAGTATAATAGGTAAAGCTAGAAGTATATTAGAATATATAACCTAAAAGTAAGGGTTAATGCGCCTAAGACGTTTTACCTATCTAGGATTAATATTTTAGCTTAATTAAGACCGCTTTAATATACCCTTTTAAGTAGGGCTCCTAGTAAATAATTAAAACTCTAAATAGTATTAGATTTAAAGCTATAAGGACTAATACTATATACTATATATATTTATAACTATAAAAATAATTATATCTTTAGAGGTTTTAAGCATTTGTTATATTATATACTTTAAAAGTCCCATATTCTAAACTAGTATAATTATTAGTATATCTACCTATAACTCCTTTATCTCTAAATTAACTTTAGCGTCCTAGGCAATATTAAGAAATTTAGGGAAATCTAAAAGACTTATCTACCCTTCCACTAAGTTAGTTTAAAGTAGACTAGTACCTAAGTCTATATAAATTATAAACTATAGTATATTCTCTAAATCTTAGCATATATAGATTATAAGACCCTAAACGTTATATTTATTAATATATTTAGGTAAAAGAGATTAATATATAGTAGTAGTAGTAATTCTTAATTAACGTCTGATACGGATCCTATCTAGGCCCACGCAGACTACTCCGTTACAGGGGGAAAACTTATAATTTATAGGAAGAAAACCCTGCAGTTTAGGGGAGGAAAAACCCTATAAGCCACCTTAGTAGGATGAAAAACCCCGGTTTGCTATGTTCGTCCATAGCGGCGGCCCTGCGGGCCTACGGCTACGTCCTGTCCTTCTTAGATGTTCGAACTCCTTGGGAACCACTGCTTCCTTCTCTAGCTTATCCTAGCTAGGGTTCACTACGTCCTAGCTAGGCCTTGCCGTTCGATTGCTGTACACTTATAGTTGTATTCCGTATTTTAACCACCCCCTATATGCCATCTCTTGTTACCTATTGCTATATACGCCATGCCTCCCCCCCCCTAAGGCCTATTAAAGGCGTAAGGGGGATTTATCCATAAACCACTATACTAAAAGGTAAGCGGGACGTGTGTGCCTGAGTATCTTTTGTGCCTAGGCCCTAGTCACTAGGCCCTCGCCAAGGGTCACTACTCCTTAAGAGGAGACAGGAAAACCGTACGGTGTTATCTAGGCTGCTAGGTAGTATTTAATAGTTAATGGTAAGTAACCGCATGCTCCGCGGGCGATTGCCCTAGGGGTTAGGAGGGGCCGTATATTTGCTCGTTGCTTGTTCGCAATCGCTCGTTCGTTAATATAAGAGGTTGTTAATGCTCTCTACTGGGGGTTAGGGGATGTTATCGAATACCGCGTATCTATGTTGGATCGTACAGGTGCCTTGATAGGAGAATAGTGTTGTTATTATTGCTGTAAGGGGCACTTAGTGGTTGTTTTCGAGATCTTACCATCCCATATAAAAACTTTTTACCACCGCCCATAATACCTATAACCACCACCACTAGGTCGTATCGCACGCTGTGCGACGTCTCTGCGTTGGCTCTAAGTCTGAACTTCGAAGACTTAGGTTCGTAGCCGTCACCACGTATAGGTGCAGAGTCCGTTTTTGACGGCTAGAGATTAATATATATCCTAAGGCTCTGCATAAGGGTACCCTATAGTAGAATTTATAGCTCTATACTAAAGTCCTAATTTAGTACTAGCCTAGCTAGCTTTTTTACGTATATTTAACTACGTATAAGTAAGGAGATATTAGGCTACTTCCTTAATTTACTTAACTAGAGTATTACTAGACTCTAAGATTTAATTAACGATTTTGGCTATAATCTTACTTTAAATAGCATAATTTATTTGGTCTTAGAAGCGTATAGATATTACATTACTTTTATTTATAATGTCCCTAACTACCCCTTTAATCTTATATAAATAAGCGCTGCTAATACTAAACCTAAATATAATCTGCTTATCCTTCCTAGGAGTTTTACTAGTAGACTTATATTATACCTCCTCCATAATATGCACACTATTTAATTATATTATTGCTATGCTAGGTATATATAGTATTAGCGAGGGACGCGGGATTAAAGGTTTATAAATATTTGGCGGTTATAAATTAATTATAATAGGTACTATAGGATATAATACTACTTTATATATTATTAGCGCTTAGGATAATATACTACTCAGTGTATTTAACTTATAATTTAAAAGGAGTAAGCCGTTATAGTTATTAAGATAGCTAGCAGATCGCCGTAGATTATAGCTATTAGATTAGTTATATAATATACTACTCTTTTTAAGTATAAACCCACCTATCTAATCTTAATAATAACGTAAGGAGCCGTATTTATTACTATTATAATAAGCTTAATAAATCGCCAGTGCCCTAAATATAAGCGCACAATTTCTACTATAGGTAGATTAGCGTAATATAAGCTATACTATAAAGCTATAGGTATAGACTATCTTAACTAATAGGATAATGTCTATTCTATAATTTAGGCTTAAGTGGATATATATAAAGATAACAAATTTACTATAAAATAATGGGTATACGACCTTATAGTAACTGACACCGCTTTTAATAATACTTTATTAACTATTATAGGAAATACCAGCTTAATATTAGTAGAGGAGCTAAGTAATATAGCACCAGTAGAATAACTAACTAGTACTAAAACGCATAGTTACGCAGTAATAAGCCTCTCTACCTTAAATATTTATTATACCTAAACTTATTATAAAGTAACTAGCCGCTATATAGGAACCCCACTTAACTACCTAGAGGGGAACTCTAATTAGCAGTCTACTACGGATTGCGACTACTTGCTAAGGCCTAGCTAGCCAGCAGATAGAATAAACGAAGGTAATAATATATTCTACCCTTTTATAAGCTTTATAGAATGGGCGTAAGTTGCCTAGTAGGTATATAATAGTATATTAGTAAAAGAAATAAACGCGTAGCTATAAGACCCCTATATTAAAAATATAAGGGACGGATATATATTATACTAAAATGCAAAAAAAGTTAAGATAAAACTATATTCTATTTTTAAAGATATAAGTAATAAAAGCTAGTAAATTATAGAACTTAATATATATGGTAAAAACCTAAAAATATACTACTGCGATATATTTAGCGTAGTGGCCTTTCTAATTAGTTATTTCCTATTTAAAGATAATATAGTTTATTCTCCTATTTATTAGTTTAACGTAAAAGATAATAAAGTATATAATAAGGTATATACGGCCAACCGTTGGTAGGAGATCTAAGATTAATTACCTAATAGTGCGACGGCTATTATAGTAATACCTAGTAGTAACTAAACTAAGCTAACTATACTATCTAGAGACAAAAAGGCGTATCTAGTTTATATTATAATACTTAATATCCTATTAAAGACTTAACGTATAGCTAGTAGGCTAGTAATGCTTCTTCTAGGTTATATACTTATAGATTTACTAAGTAACTAGATAAATAAGCTAGATATATACTATTAAGTAATAAGCATTATATTTAAACGTAAGTATTTACCTTAGCAGTATATAGGTACTTAAGTTAATATAAAAACTAGCCCTTAAACGCGCTACTAGGCGCGGTATACTAATATAATACGTAGATAGGTTTATCCGGTAATACTACCCTATACTTATTAGGTTTATAATAGATTATAAGGAGCAGGTTATATTAATAGAAGTAAAATTAGGGTAATACTATATAATATATTATATACCACTTTATAAATAAGGTAACCTACTAAGCATTATATCTAGTAAATAGCCGCGATAGACGCATAAATTAACTATTAAGTAACTTAAATAATAATAAAACTTATAGCTAGATCGTAGCGACCCTAAGTATATTAGGCCAATTTAAAATTTTGCCTAGTCCTATTATATAGCGGATATACACGCTATAATAGCCCCTAATTTACTATACTAGCTATATAAAGGCGTTATAAAGCATTTAATAAGCTAGCTTTAGGCGCTACTACTTAATATTAAAAAAGGGAAAGGGAAGGTTCTAATAACTAATTAAAGTGGTATAAAAACCCTATTATCTGCTAAGAATAGGGTAAAATATCTTCTAACTACATAATTCGCTAAGGTTAAACCCTTTTAAGGTATAATTAGATGGGATAACTTTACAGAGTTAAGCTAATAGACTGGAAAGATATATAAATCCCTTCTTTATTAGATTATACTAATTATAGTACCGTTACTATATAGGCATAAGGGGGCAATACTATTTATTTATGCTATAGTTAACTTTATATTATTAGCCGAATATAAATTATATAATAAAGATATAATTAAATATCTTAAAGCTATATTATATTAAATAGATAAGACTAAGGAGGCGTTCTTACTGTATTAACCTAATAATAAAAACCTACCTAATTTTAATATACCTAAACTTTATGCAATTTCCTACTATCCGGAGATAATTTATATATTTGGCGCCCTAATAGGAACTATAATAAAGTATAGCAAAAGGGCATATATTCCTTAGAAGAATTTCTATTAAAGATTAAATAAGCGTAAAGGGTATAAAGAGTAAATAATTTATCTTAATACGGAATTAATAAATACTATAATAATATAAGAGATGGAGCTATAGGAAAATATAAGGCTAATACTAGCAGCTAATACTATAGGAGATTTATATATTGCATTATTATTAGGTATAGTTAACCTAATAAACGAGCCGTATAAATAGGATTACTGCCAGTTAATTAACTAAATATTTTTAATATGCGGAATAAACCCAAATTTATAGTATAGAGCCTACGAAATTTAGACTAGGCTAGGTATTAATAAATTTATTATAAAACTAGCTTAATTTATATAGGAATGTTATAAGCGAGTTAATAGTATATAAGTAACGGATTTAGACGTTAAGCACCTTAAAAGGGATATAGCCTAGGCATAAGATTTACCTATTAGTATTTATTACTCTATAATATACTATATTTAATATAGTAAAGACTTTTATAATTTTAATTAACTATATAAAGCACGGGCACGCTATAATCTAGTCTAGATGCGGACTACTACCCTATAAAGGGACTAAGTTCTTATATAAGAATATAAAAACGTAATAGATAAAATAAAGGGAACGTAAGCTACCTATTTAGAATTGTTGGTATTAGTATAGGACTTAAATTGTATAGGTAAGAATAGTAAATACTAAGTATACTATAGAGTACTTTTTAAGCTATTCCGTCTATATAATAGAGGTAAAGTAAATCCTTTTAATAGGATAATTAAAGTGGAATAATTTCCTATAAATATAGTATAAAATAGACGAAACCTAGACGGCCACTAAATATATAATATTTCCTATATTAAGAGACCTATACAACTAATACCAACTTCGCTAAATAAAAGAAAAACGTTTTAGATAAACTTATATATAGATTAGGACATATATAATTAATTCTATAATAATAATTTTCTTTAAATTAACAGTATATATATAAATAAGTTTATAAAAAAATAAAAATTAAAAACTAAGCTTCTAATTAAATTATAAGAGGCCTTAAAATAAAAATAAAAACGGCTAACGTAATAGGGAATCCGGTATATTTAATCCCTAGAAATTTAGGTAAATTGGCTATAAAATAAAGCAAGATAAAAAGAAGTTAAAAAAGCTATTAGTTAGCTTAAAGGTAGAGGCAGTATATCTAATATATAGGTAAATTAAGTAGTAGAGGGGCTTATTAGAGTAAGAGGCTAGCTAGCTATATATATTTTTGCGGATTTTATATTAGTAGAGTAGTATAATAAACCCCCCTCTTCTACCTTTCTTTTCTAATTTACTGTACGTTTTTCTTTAATAGGCTTTATTTTTATAATAATCTCTACCTTTATAGTCTAAGCTTTTTCTAACTATTTATAATTAAGTATATTAATTCTATTAATACTTAGGGCTAAATTAATAGCTAATTTTTATAACCGCCGCTTCTTAATATATAGAATAGCCTTATATTACTCCTCTATAAAGGCTCTCCTTAAGTTTTAAATATAAAACAACTTTATTAGCTTATTGCCTAAGCTAATACGCTTTAAGGGAGATTCTAGGTAAAAAAAGGCGGAAATAGCGTAATTGTAACGTGGCCCGCCTCCACGTTGCCATACGGCCAAAAAGACTGAGAGTGCTTACGAACTTGTTATAAGCGCGGCGGGACCTAATATATATACTCTTACAGTAATTAAACTAACTTTACGTCTTAGGTATATCTATAGGCTAATTAGGTATAAAGGGGAGCTCTAAAGTACGTCTTAATAAGGGAGAAGAATAAGGACAACTATTAAGTACTTACTGCTTAGGTGGTGTTAACCTACTAAACCACTAGAAAAGGTTAGCTATATCTATATAAATTAGTTAAATTCTTACATTTTTATAGGCGGTTATAACGCTTTTACCTATAAAGATTAGCTCTAGTACTTGCTTATTAGTAGGAATTCTTAATATTACGTAGCTAACGGCAAGATATACGGCAATCTACTATAATTTGCCCTAAGTAGGCTGGTAATAGGTCTAAGCTCCCTAGCAAAACATTAAAATCTCCCCCTTTACTCCTCTATTTTATTAACTATATCTATATTAATAAATATATAATTTAAAAGTATTATACTTTATCTTTATATCTTTATTAACTTCTTTAACTTCTTCTATATTAGTTATACTAAAGGTTTACTAACCTCTACTATCCTAACCTCCACTATTCTAAAAGAATATAACTATAGCTTTTAAAAAGAATAAGGTATAGACTACCCTCTATATAACTGCTTAAAATACTAATATATACCTACCACTAAGGTAAAGATAAAAGAAATAACATTACTAGTATAAGAAGAATCTAGAAACGTATATATAAACGGCAGTTAGGCTAAAGTATTATAAATAGTATATATATAGTAGTATGCAGCTAACTTTAGCAGATAGCTATATATGGCGATAGAGTATCTAGGGATAGTATTTTAAAACGTTAGTTAGATATAAATAGCGATTCTAAAAAAGACAGAGGCTTAATACCCTAGGGAAGAGCGCATCGTTAATAACTCTAGTAGAGTTTAGATAAAGAATCTCTAGATCTATATATATATAATTTAACTATAGTATCTATTATATGGACTCTATTTCTTTACACCTACTTACGCTTTAATAGCGGTTATAAGTCCTAAATCGCCCTAATAAGCGGCTCTAATACTACCGTCCCTTTACTAAAGAGCTTATCTTTAGTGCCGAAGATAACTTTATAGCCGAGTTGTTTTATACGGCGCCTATACGTAGTAATAAACCGTAAAAGTCTTAATACGGTATATATACAGTTAGAAGATAATAAGGAATAAAATATAGTAGTAAACCCAAATTAAAACTTATAGATAAACTAATATTAAAAGCTACTATACGCTTCTTTTTAATATTTATAATATTAGGTAAGGCTCCTAAAGGTCTTTCTTTTACGCTATAGCTAAAAGGGAATATAAAGGCTCTAGAAAAGATAATAGACTTAGTATAGGATAAAGTAGTAGAGTATAATAGGGTTTCTAAAGGCAATGGTTCTAATAAGGCTATATAAAAACCGTCGCTATTAATATATTATATAGTAAGCTACCTCTTATTACTTCTATATATACTAATATAAAATAAATATATAATAGCATTAGCTAGTTTCGGTCTTACCTATTAAGACATATATAAGATTACGTAAAGGCTAAGTACTTATTTAGAAAGCTCTCTAAGTAGGAAATAATTGCTAAAGTAGAAGAGCTACTCTATATAGATAACTTTTAATACTCTAAAATAGTATATATAGCTATACTACCTTAGCACTCTCCTAACTATTTATAGGGTGAGTAATCCCGCTTTATAGCACTGGTTATTATAGCTAATCTCTCTAAGTTATTCTTTAAAGAAAAGTAGCAATTTAGGTTTAGTATAGATATATAGTACTTTTTACGCCTAATTAGCCCCGGGGCTGTTATACTAATTTATATAATAATCCGCCACGTTATTAATAAATAAAAAAGTAGTAGTTTTACCTAATAAAAGTTTAAAGTAGGTGCCAATCTTAATAGTAATTTATTCTTTCTCTACCCTTATTTTAACTACCTAGGCTACGCTATAACTAACTCTAATATTAGCTATATAGGAACGGATAAAAGCTATATAGGCGGATTAGTTAATAGAGCGCCAGAACCGGATTTTAGGGCTTCTATACTAGGGCGTCTTAAAAAGATATTAAGTAACTATATATAGTAACGACCCTACTATATAAGTAATTCCAAATCTATTTAAATATAGTTATAATAATCTTTTTAACCTAGATTTTAACTATAACGTAGGATTTAATAAGTAGCGCTTTAATATACTTCTATTAGTATATAACTACTTATAATAACAGTTCTGGACTAATACTTATATCTAGGTACTTAATATATTTCTTTCCTTAAACCTAAACACCTTCTACCCTTCTAGCACTATTATTTAGCCTAATATACCCTATAATATGTCGCCTAATTAGACCGACTATAGTACTAATTACTAAGGCGGTAGGCCTAATAATATTAGTAACCTTAATAGCGGTATAGATAGCGGGACTAATATAAATAAGTATTATAATAAATATAGTGGAGTTAATATAGATAAAGATGGTAATGCGGATAATAGAACGGATATAGCTTTAGGTAAAAATATAAATAATTGGAATAGTATAAAAAAGGGGGGTAATAAATATAATAGAGTGGATATAGGCAATAATACCAGCGTAAATAGTAGAGGAGATATAGACAAGGATAGTAGCGCTAGTAATAATTTTAGAAATAATACCTATAAGCTTATCTTTAAAGGTATAAAATTATAGAATTAGAAACGTACTATTAATATACTATATTACTGGAATTATAAATAGTTAATAGCTATAGTTAAGCTATTTAGAAAAACGCTTAGGGCTAAACCTAATATAAGTCTTTAGTATACTATTAGAAAAGGGGTTAAGTCTATACTATTTAATAATAAGAATTTAGATATCTTTAGAATAAGGGTAGAGAAGGGGCTAGGTAAGGCAAATACTTTATAGTCTATAATAGATTTAGAGGAGTAGCTATTTTATATAGTAGTTATAATATAAATATATTTTTAAAGGCATATTATAGCAATCTATAGTAATCTATAGTAATCTATAGTAGTATATTATAATTTATACAGTTTATATAGTTTATATAGTTTATATAATTTATATAGTTTGTATAGTTTATATAGTTTGTATAGTTTATATAGTTTATATAGTTTATATAGTTTATATAGTTTATATAGTTTACGCGCTATTTATTTATAGGGTAGCAAAAAGCTAGCATTAGTTTGTAGTTAAGCGTTTTACTATAATTTGCTATTAGATACTATAAACTTATTATAAAACGCGTGGTTTGCTATTAGATGCTATAAACTTATTATAAAATATATAGTTTGCTATTAGGGTGCTATAAACTTATTATAAAACGCATAGTTTATATAATTTACTAATAACTATATCTACCTGCCACAACTATACAGTTTGCGGCAATTTGCCGTAAACCGTAACAATTAGCCCAAAAAAAAATCCTAATAAGAGGCGTTCTCCTATTTTAGTGTCTTTTTAAAGGAGTAAGTTAAGCACTACTATTTGTGTTTTTAACAAGCCTTTATTAATAAAAGACTTATCTAAATTAACTAGGCCCTTTTTATTACCTTTAGTGTGCTATATAAAGTCTAATATATAGCCCTTATTTACTAATACCTATATTTTAAAGCCTTTAGGTATAGGTTTAGATGGAATATTAATAATTTTAGGCGTATAACCTATAAAGCGTTAAATTGTCTTATTAATGGTGAGGTAGGTTTTAGGTGTATAGAGCTTTCTATAAGTAAGCTAGATATACTTAATAAGCTTATTAATTTAGTTAAATATAGTTTTAGGTATTTTATTAGAGTTCGGCTATAGTAGTAAGGCTTAAAAGTAATAATTAAGCTACTAAAATTGAATAACTCCTATATATTGTTTAACAATATACTTAGTACTATATTAGGATTTTTTTTAGGCTAGTTATTGCGGTTTGCGGCAAATTGCTACAAACTATACGGTTGCGGTAGGTAGATATAGTTATTAGCGAATTATATAAACTATGTATTTTATAATAAGTTTGCAGCACCCTAATAGTAAACCATATATTTTATAATAAGTTTATAGTATCTAATAGTAAATCGCGCGTTTTATAACAAGTTTGTAGTATTTAATAGCAAATTATAGCAAAACGCTTAACTACTAAACTAATACTAGCTTTTTGTTACCCTATAAATAAATAGCGCGTAAACTATATAAACTATACGAACTATATAAACTATATAAACTATATAAATTATAATATACTACTATAGATTGCTATAGATTGCCATAGATTGCTATAGATTGCTATAATATACCTTTAAAAATATATTTATATTATAACTACTATATAAAATAGCTACTTCTCTAAACCTATTATAGACTATAAAGTATTTACCTTACCTAGCCCCTTTTTTACCCTCGTTTTAAAAATATCTAGATCCTTATTATTAAATAGTATAGACTTAACCCCTTTTCTAATAGTATACTAAAGACTTATATTAGGTTTAACCCCAAGCGTCTTTCTAAATGGCTTAACTGTAGCTATTAACTATTTGTAATTCTAGTAATATAGTATATTAATAGTACGTTTTTAATTCTATAATTTTATACTTTTAAAGATAAACTTATAGGTACTATTTCTAAAATTATTACTAGCGCCACTATCCTTATCTATATCTTCTTCACTATTTACGCCGGCATTATTACCTATATCCACTCCATTATATTTATTGCCCCCCTTTTCTATACTATTTTAATTATCTATATTTCTACCTAGAGCTATATTTATTCTATTATCCGCATCGCCATCTTTATTTATATTAACTCCACTATATCCATTACGATACTTATTTATATTAGTCCCGCTATCTATACCGCTATTAGGGTTACTAATATTATTAGGCCTACCGCCTTAGTAATTAATACTATAGTTAGTTTAATTAGGCGATATATTATAGGGTATATTAGGCTAAGTAATAGTACTAAAAGGGCGGGAGGTATCTAGGTTTAAGAAAAGGGACGCGTTAAATACCTAAATATAAGTATTAGTTTAGAACTGTTATTATAAGTAGTTATATACCGGTAGAAGTATATTAAAGTGCTACTTATTAAATCCTGCGTTATAATCGGAATCCAGGTTAGAAAGATTATTAAGACTATATTTAAATGGATTTAGAATTGCTTATATAGCAGGGTTATTACTATATATAGTTACTTAATGTCTTTTTAAAACGCTCTATTACAGAAGCCCTAAAATCTAGTTCTGGCGCTTTATTAACTAATCTGCCTATATAGCCTTTATCCGTTCCCATATAGCTAATATTAGAGTTAGTTATAGCGTAGCCTAGGTAGTTAGAATAAGGGTAGAGAAAGAATAAATTACTATTAAGATTAGCACCTACTTTAAGCTTTTATTAGGTAAAACTACTATTTTTCTATTTATTAATAACGTGGCGGATTATTATATAAATTAGTATAATAGCCCCGGGGCTAATTAGGCGTAGAAAGTGCTGCGTATTTATACTAAACCTAAATTACTACCTTCCTTTAAAGAATAACTTAGAGAGATTAACTATAATAACCGGTGCTATAAAGCGGGATTACTTGCCTTATAAATAGTTAGGAAAGTACTAAGGTAGTATAGCTATACATACTATTTTAGAGCATTAAAAGTTATTTATATAGAGTAGCTCTTCTACTTTAGTAATTATTTCCTACTTAGAGAGCTTTTTAAATAAGTACTTAGCCTTTACGCAATCTTATATATATCTTAATAGGTAAGACCGGAACTAGCTAATGCTATTATATATCTATTTTATATTAGTATATATAGAAGTAATAAGAGGTAGCTTACTATACAATATATTAATAGCGACGGTTTTTATATAGCCTCGCTAAAACTATCGCCTTTAGAAACCCTATTATACTCTACTGCTTTATCCTATACTAAGTTTATCATCTTTTTTAGAGTCTTTATATTCCCTTCTGGCTATAGCGTAAGAGAAAGATCTTTAAGAGTCTTACCTAATATTATAAACATTAAAAAGAAGCGTATAGCAGCTTTTAATATTAGTTTATCTATAAGTTTTAATTTAGGTTTACTACTATATTTTATTCCTTACTATCTTCCAACTATATATATACCGTATTAAGACTTCTACGGTTTATTACTATATATAGGCGCCGTATAAAACAACTTAGCTATAGAGTTATCTTTAGCACTAGAGATAAACTCTTTAGTAAAGGGACGGTAGCATTAGAGCCGCTTATTAGGGCGATTTAGGACTTATAACCACTATTAAAGCGTAAGTAGGTATAAAGGAATAGAGTCTATATAATAGATACTATAGTTAAATTCTATATATATAGATCTAGAGATTCTTTATCTAAACTCTACTAGAGTTATTAATAATACGCTCTTCCCTAGGGTATTAAGCCTCCATCTTTTTTAGAATCGCTATTTATATCTAACTAACGTTTTAGGATGCTATTCCTGGATATTTTATCGCTATATATAGCTGTCTACTAAAGTTAGCTGCATGCTACCGTGTATATACTATTTATAGTACTTTAGCCTAACTGCCGTTCACGTATGCGTTTCTAGATTCTTTTTATACTAGTAGTGTTATTTCTTTTACCTTTACCTTAGTGGTAGGTATATATTAGTATTTCGAGCAGTTATATAAAGGGTAGTCTATACCTTATTCTTTTTAGAAGCTATAGTTATATTCTTTTAGAATAGTGGAGGTTAGTAAACCTTTGGTATAACTAATGTAGAAAAAGTTAAAAAAGTTAATAAAGATATAAAGATAAAGTATAACACTTTTAAATTATATATTTGCTAGTGTGGATATAGTTAATAAAATAGAGAAGTAAAGGGGAAGATTTTAATGTTCTGCTGGGGAGCTTAGACCTATTACCAGCCTACTTAAGGCAAATTGTGGCAGATTGCCGTATATCTTACTATTAGCTGCGTAATATTAAGAATTTCTATTAATAAGTAAGCACTAGAGCTAATCTTTATGGGTAAGAGCGTTATAACCGCCTACAAAAATATAAGAATTTAACTAATTTATATAGATATGGCTAACCTTTTCTGGCGGTTTAGTAGGTTAACACCACCTAAGTAGTAAGTACTTAACGGTTATCCTTATTCTTCTCCCTTATTAAGACGTACTCTAGAGCTCCCCTTTATACCTAGTTAGCCTATAGATATACCTAAGACGCAGAGTTAGTTTAATCGCGCTATTTCCGCCTTTTTTTACCTAGAATCTCCCTTAAAGCGTATTAGCTTAGGTAATAAGCTAATAAAGTTATTTTATATTTAAAACTTAAGGAGAGCCTTTATAGAGGAGCAATATAAGGCTATTTTATATATTAAAAAGCGGCGGTTATAAAGATTAGCTATTAATTTAGCCTTAAGTGTTAATAGAGTTAATATACTTAATTATAAACAGTTAGAAGAAGCTTAGATTATAAAGGTAGAGATTATTATAAAAATAAAGCCTATTAAAGAAAAACGTGCGGTAAATTAGAAGAGAAAGGCAGACGAGGGGGGGTTATTATACTACTCTGGTAATACAAAATCCGTAAAAATATATATAGCTAGCTAGCCTCTTACTCTAACAAGCCTCTTTACTACTTAATTTACCTATATATTAGATACGCCGCCTTTACCTTTAAGCTAACTAACAGCTTTCTTAACTTCTTTCTATTTTGCCTTATTTTATAGTTAGTTTACCTAAATTCCTAGGGATTAAATATACCGGATTCCCTATTATATTAGCCGTTTTTATTTTTATTTTAAGGCCTCCTATAATTTAATTAGAAGCTTAGTTTTAGATTTTTATTTCTTTATAAACTTATCTATATATATACTATTAATCTAAAGAAAATTATTATTATAGAATTAATTATATATATCCTAATCTATATATAAGTTTATTTAAAACGTTTTTCTTTTATCTAGTAAAGTTAGTATTAGTTATATAGGTTTCTTAATATAGGAAATGTTATATATTTAGTGGCCGTCTAGGTTTCGTCTATTTTACGCTATATTTATAGGAAATTATTCTACTTTAATTATCTTATTAAAAGAATTTACCTTGCCTCTATTGCATGGACAGAATAGCTTAAAAAGTGCTCTATAGTATACTTAGTATCTACTATTCTCACTTATATAATTTAAGTCCTATACTAATACTAGCAATTCTAGATTGGTAGCCTACGTTCCCTTTATTCTATTTATTGCGTTCTTATATTCTTATATAAGAACTTAGTCCTTTTATAGGGCAGTAATCCGCATCTAGACTAGATTATAGTATACCCGTACTTTATATAGTTAATTAAGATTATAGAAGTCTTTACCGCATTAAATATAGTATATTATAAAGTGATAAATACTAATAGGTAAATCTTATACCTAGGCTGCATCCCTTTTAAGGCGCTTAATATCTAAATCTGTTACTTATATACTATTAACTTGCTTATAATATTCCTGTATAAATAAAGCTAGTTTTATAATAAATTTATTAATACCTAGCCTAGTCTAAATTTCACAGGCTCTACGCCATAAATTTAGGTTTATTCCGTATATTAAAAATATTTAGTTAGTTAACTAGCAGTAATCCCATCTATATAGCTCGTCTATTAGGTTAACTATACCTAATAATAAATTTTGCAGATGGCAACCTAGCAGAAGTTGGCAGAACTCTAGCAACCTGGTAGAATTCGGCAGAACTTATTAACCTGGCAGAATTCGGCAGAATTTGGCAACCTAATAGAAGTTGGCAGAATTTCGGCAACCTAATAAAATGTAGCAGAGTTTTGGCAACCTAATAGAATTTAGCAGAGTCTTAGCAACCTAATAGAATTTGGCAGAATCTTAGTAACCTAGCAGAATCTAATAACCTGACAGAAGTTGGTAGAACTTTGGCAACCTAGCAGAATTTGACAGAATTTGGTAACCTAGCAGAATTTAGTAGAGGTTAATATCCTAACAGAACTTAACAAAATATAGCAAGGCATAAAGCTGCGTACATTAACGCAGATGCAAATAACGGAACCTTCTACACCACTACTAGCCTTATAGGCCACTGGCCTATGCCCTACCTAGATAACCGGAGCAGCCAGGAACGGAACCTAGGCCCTAGCTATATACCCCACCGGATAAACCTAGGAGTACGCATTAAGATGGCTTTTCTATAGCGCCTTAAAGAGACGTCTATTCGTGCTTAGCAGTTACTAATTAGAAGAGAGGCTATATAGGCCGCATAATAAGCTATATAGGCCGTATAACAAGAGAAGGAGAGGTTTTATCCGGCCCCAGCGGTACGGTTCCCCTCTTATACATATATATATATATACTTATATAGACCCGCTGCATGGACCCTAACGGGAGCCATAATAGCGTAATTGAATATTATAATATAATATAATATATACCTAATAATAATATAATATATAAATCTTCCATAGTATTAGCTGCTAGTATTAGCCTTATATTTTCCTATAGCTCCATCTCTTATATTATTATAGTATTTATTAATTCCGTATTAAAATAAATTATTTACTCTTTATACCCTTTACACTTATTTAATCTTTAATAGAAATTCTTTTAAGGAATGTGTGCCCTTTTGCTATACTCTATTATAGTTCCTATTAAGGCACTAAATATATAAATTATCTCCGGATAGTGGGAAATTATATAAAGTTTAGGTATGTTAAAATTAGGTAGGTTTTTGTTATTAGGTTAATATAGTAAAAACGCCTTCTTAGTCTTATCTATTTAATATAATATAGCTTTAAGATATTTAATTATATCTTTATTATATAATTTATATTCGGCTAATAATATAAAGTTAACTATAGCATAAATAAACAGTATTGCCCCCTTATGCCTATATAGTAACGGTGCCATAACTAGTATAATCTAACGAAGAAGGGACTTATATATCTTTCCAGTCTATTAGCTTAACTCTATAAAGTTATCCCATCTAATTATACCCTAAAAGGGTTTAACCTTAGTAAATTATATAGTTAAAAGACGTTCTACCCTATCCTTAGTAGATAATAGGGTTTTTATACTACTCTAATTAGTTATTAGAACCTTCCCTTTTCCTTTTTTAATATTAAGTAGTAGTGCCTAAAGCCAGCTTATTAAATGCTCTGTAACGCCTTTATATAGCTAGTATAGTAAATTAGGGGCCATTATAGCGTATATATCCGCTATATAATAGGACTAGGCAAAATTTTAAATTGGCCTAATATACTTAGGGTTACTACAATCTAGCTGTAAGTTTTACTATCGTTTAAGTTACTTAATGGTTAATTTATACGTCCATTACGGCTATTTGCTAGATATAGTACTTAGTAGGTTACCTTATTTATAAGGTAGTATATAATATATTATATAGTATTACCCTAATTTTACTCCTATTATATAACTTACTTTTTATAGTCTACTATAAACCTAGTAAGTATAGGGTAGCATTACTAAATAAACCCATCCGCGTATTATATTAGTATACTACGCCTAGTAGCGCATTTAAGGGCTAGTTTTTATATTAACTTAAGTACCTATATACTACTAAGGTAAATACTTACGTTTAAATATAATACTTATTACTTAATAGTATACATCTAGCTTATTTATCTAGTTACTTAGTAAGTCTATAGGTATATAACCTAGAAGAAGCATTACTGGCCTACTAGCTATACGTTAAGTCTTTAATAGGATATTAAGTATTATAATATAAACCAGATACGCCTTTTTATCTTTAGATAGTATAGTTAGCTTAGTTTAGTTGCTACTAGGTATTACTATAATAGCCGTCGCACTATTAGGTAATTAATCTTAGATCTCCTACTAACGGTTAGCCGTATATGCCTTATTATACACTCTATTACCTTTTACGTTAAACTAATAAATAAGAGAATAAACTATATTATCTTTAAATAGGAAATAACTAATTAGGAAGGCCACCACGCTAAGTATATTATAGTGGTATATCTTTAAGTTTTTGCCGTATATATTAAGTTCTATAATTCGCTAGCTCTTATTACTTACACCTTTAGAAATAGAATATAGTTTTATTTTAACTTCTTTTATATTTTAGTATAATATATATCCGTCCCTTATATTTTTAATATAGGGGTCTTATAGCCACGCGTCTATTTCTTTTACTAATATACTATTATATACCTACTAAGTAACTTACGCCTATTCTATAGAGCTTATAAAAGGGTAGAATATATTATTGCCTTTATTTATTCTATCTACTAGCTAGCTAGGCCTTAGCGGGTAGTTGCGATCTATAGCAGACTGCTAATTAGAGTTCCCCTTTAGGTAGCTAAATAGGGTTCCTATATAGCAGCCAGTTACTTTATAATAAGTTTAGGTATAATAAATATTTAAGGTAGAGAGGCTTATTACTATATAACTATACGTTTTAGTGCTAGTTAGTTATTCTACCAGTGCTATATTACTTAGCTCCTCTACTAATATTAAGCCGGTATTTCCTATAATAGTTAGTAAAGTATTATTAATAGCGGTGTCAGTTACTATAAGATCGTATACCTATTATTTTACGGTAAATTTGTTATCTTTATATATATCCGCTTAAGCCTAAATTATAGAATAGATATTATCCTATTAGTTAAGATAGTCTATACCCACAGCTTTATAGTATAGCTTATATTACGCTAATCCACCTACGGTAGAAATCGTGCGCTTATATTTAGGGCACTAGCAATTTATTAAGCCTATTATAATAGCAATAAATGCGGCTCCTTACGTTGTTATTAAGATTTAATAGGTAGGTTTATGCCTAAAAAGGGTAGTATATTATATAACTAATCTAATAGCCGTAATCTGCGGCGATCTGCTAGCTATCCTAATAACTATAACGGCTTACTCCTTTTAAATTATAAGTTAAATATACTAAGTAGTATATTATCCTAAGCGCTAATAATATAGTAGTAGTATGATCTTTGATTAACGTCTGATACGGATCCTACTGGCCCACGCAGACTACTCCGCACAGGGGGGAAAACTTGTGTATTTACAGGAAGAAAACCCCTGCAGTTGGGGGAGGAAAAACCCTATGAGCAGCCTCAGTAGGATGAAAAACCCCGATTTGCCATATTTGCACGTAGCGGCGGCCCTGCGGGCCTACAGCACGTCCTCCTCCTTAGATGTTTTGAACTCCTTGGGAACCACTGCTTCCTTCTCCAGCTCATCCAAAGCTAGGGTTCACTACGTCCCAGCTAGGCCTTGCCGATCAATCACCGTGTGCTTGCGCTTATTGTTGTTCTCTCCCATATCTTAACCGTCCCCTGTGTGCTATCTCTTGTTGACCATTGCCATATACGCCTTGCCTCCCCCCCCCTAGAGCCATCAAAGGCGTAAGGGGGATTCATCCGTTCTAACTACCGTAATACTAACAGCGGGATATATTGTATTTGGGTATCTTTTATGCCTAGGCCCCAGCTAGGCCCTCTCTAAGGGTTACCACTCCATTGAAAGGAGACAAGGAAAACCGTGGGTCGCAATCTAGGCTGCGGTAGTATTACGGCAGTAATAAAATGGCGAGTGACCGCATGCTCCGCGGGCGATCGCTCTGGGGGTTAAGAGGGGCCGTATATTTGCTCGCTGCTCGTTCGTTCGCGCTCGTTCGTTCGTTAATGTGAGGTCGTTGATGCTTTCAATTGGGGGTCGGGGGACGTTAGATTCTATCTTGTATCCGCGAGGATTACACAGGGTTGAATAGGAGCGTAGCAGTTGTCTACTATGAAGGGGGTAACCGTTAGTAGTGGTTTTCGAGATCTCACCATCCCATGTGAAAACTTTTCACTACCCCCCATAACATTTCGACCACTACCACAACGACCTCCTACCCGCAGCTGTGCGACGTCTCTGCGTTGGCTCTGCTGAGTCCAAAGACCAGCAGGTTCGTAGGCCTCACCACGTACAGGTGCAGAGTCCGATTTCGAGGACCAGCGCTAATAATATATAAAGCAGTATTATATCCTATAGTACCTATTATAATTAATTTATAACTACCAAATATTTATAAACCTTTAATCCTATATCCCTTATTAATACTATATATACCTAATATAGTAATAATATAATTAAATAGTATGTATACTATAGAGGAGGTATAATATAAGTCTACTAGTAAAACTCCTAGGAAGGATAAGTAGATTATATCCGGGTTTGGTATTAGCAGCGCTCGTTTATATAAGATTAAAGGGGTAGTTAAGGATATTATAAATAAAAGTAATATAATATCTATACGCTTCCGAAACTAAATAAATTACGCTATTTAAAGTAAGATTATAGCTAAAATCGTTAATTAAATCCCAAAGTCTAGTAATGCTCTAGTTAGGTGGACTAAGGAAGTGGCCTAACATCTCCTTACTTATACGCAGTTAAATATACGTAAGAAAGCTAGCTAGGCTAGTGCTAAATTAGGACTTTAGTATAGAGCTATAAATTCTACTATAGGGTACCCTTATATAGAGCCTTAGGATGTATATTAATCTTTTTTACCTAAATATGTTAATAAATATAACGTTTAGGGTCTTATAATCTATATATGCCGAGATTTAAAGAATATACTACGGTCTATAATTTATATAGACTTAGGTACTAGTCTACTTTAAACTAACTTAGTAAAAGGATAGACAAGTTTTTTAAATTTCCCTAAATTTCTTAATATTGCCTAGGACGCTGGAGTTAACCTAAAGATAGAGGAGTTATAGGTAGATATACTAATAATTATACTAGTTTAGAATATGGGACTTTTAAAGTATATAATATAATAAACACTTAAAGCCTTTAAGGATATAATTGTTTTCGTATTTATAAATATACGCGGTATATAGTATTAGTCCTTATAACTTTAAATCTAATACTATTTAGAGTCTTAATTATTTACTAGGAGCCCTACTTAAAAGGGTATATTAAAGCGGTCTTAATTAAGCTAAAATATTAATTTTAAATAGGTAAAACGTCCTAGGCGTATTAACCCTTATTCTTAAGTTATATATTTTAATATACTTTTAGCTCCACCTATTATACTAATTTTATAAAGAATATTTTCTATAACTAGAGAAAGCGTATTTAGCGGCAATCTACTATAGCAAATTGCCCTTTAACTCGCGCGCATTATATTCCGTTAGCAAGAGCATTTACCTTAGGCTTATCTACTTTACTTTACTCTTTACCTCTACTACCTTAACTAACTCTTGTACGGCGCCTCTATATAATATTAATTAGTTAATTAATTAGTTTAACCGCTAATTGCTACTTTAAGCTATAACTTACTCCCTAAAACTACGGTAATTTGCCTAGCAGATTAACTCTTATAATTAGTTTATCTTACCCACCTACTTTAAACTCGCACCTTTACTAATTACTAATTAGATTCTTCTACTTTTATATAGCAACACTCCACTCTTTCTTTATTCTATTTTAGTATCTTTACGCATTATAATAAAGAACTCGGATATTATAAAGGGATAGGATATTAATACTTATCGCCTTAAGAAAATTAAGAGATATAATCTTAGATAATATATAAGAGGCTAGGCTTAAAAAACCTATATTTTATACTACTAAAGATAAAATACCGTGCGATTAGTTTATTTAGAAAATTCTTAGTAACTTAACTAAGAAGGAACGTGCTTTAAACAGCTAGTCTAAATAGGCTATTATTTCTTTTATATTATCCTAGAGGACTAATACTACTAAACGGTAAAATAATATAAAGTTAGAAGTTAAACCTAATTTAAACCTATAATAATGCTAGTATATATTTGCTTTTAAGCCAATCTCTAAATTATATAGTTTTATATCACTAAATAAGCCGTTCTTACTTAAAAATATAACCTTTTAGTTTTAAAGAATAAACCTAATTACCTAAAGCACTATAAAGCTTTATATAGTTTA
>Ga0307515_10005931_pt1 | contig 24634 bp, 9 predicted proteins | sample 17_EM_MG_FD_194513 | JGI IMG/M metagenome (GOLD analysis project Ga0307515, IMG submission 194513) | Populus trichocarpa ectomycorrhiza microbial communities from riparian zone in the Pacific Northwest, United States - 17_EM | ecosystem: Host-associated > Plants > Roots > Unclassified | place... | reverse complement strand
ACTAACTTAATAGTATAAGTGAGTCGTATCCACGGGCACGAAATACATGTAGTATCGTATGCTTGTTTGGATGGTGACTGTCGATTGTATAAAGCAGACTACGTGGTCTATATACTGATGCGTCCTCCCCCTAATTAGTTAGTGCTTTATAAGTGCACTAGACGCATAAGCGAGTGGTTGGTGCACCGAACGCGTAGGCACGCGGTTGATACGATAGGTGCTGTAATTATACACTGGCGGTACTTGAAAAATGAAACCACTTGTGTATAGCCTCCGTAATTGCTTTAATAGAACCATAAAACACAAAAGAAAATATATAGGAAATCTCCCCCAAGGTGCTGTCTAGGCTGCCTTCCAAACGGTGCCTTAAGCTGGCCGTAAGTTCTGCTTACGGTCCGTAGAATGAACCGTACGGCCTTTTAACGGGCAGTAGATGAGCTATAAGTTAGATTATGAGGGCCGCTAAGGCGCTAGTGCTAAGTGAGCTAATGGCGATTTTCTATCCCGGGGATGGAAAATTATGATTGGTTAATTTGACTACCCTGCAAAATTCGGCAGGTTACGTAAGTCTACTAAGTTCCACCGTAGCTTTCTACCGTTTTCTACCTGTACCGTATAACGAGCCGTATAGCCTTCTAACGGGCCGTAGACGTACTATAGGTGCTCTATTAGTCCTATTTTACCCATTCTATAACTTCTAGGTTAAGCTTATTTGTGTTAATTAGGGTTTTAAGAGCTTAATATGGCTTTGCCTTAGTTATAGCGTCTGCTAGGTTATCTCCGCTGCTAATCTATTTAACCTTTATAATCTCGCGCCGTTTATAGGCCTAATATAAGTATATAAGGTTGACTATAAGCCTCTTCTCTTATATTATACCTAGTTTGACTAGGTAGTTATAGAGGGACTTTAAATTAGTATATAGAACTAGGGGTAACTGCTCTAGTTATAGAATCTTCTAGACTGTTAATTTAATTATGGCTACTATATTAAAGCTATAGGCTAGTGCATATAGCTTAGAAGCTAGTATACTATAGGTTACTTGTTTGCACTTAATTAAAGACTAGTATAGTATATTTGCGTCCTAATTGCGGTCCGTAAGTATAATTATAAAGCCGATTTATAATAATAGGTCTTTATTATTAGTAAAGGAGGCGTCCGTAAATGCCATTATACTAAGGGAATTTAGGTCCAGTGGTATAAAAGTAAGTCCTCTTATTACGTTGTTAATTTGCTATTAAATGCGCTTATTAAGCTGCTTAATATTTTCTTCTTGCGGATTTACTGCCTAGGCCGTAAAGGACAAGTTATAGGCAGATTTAGGTTGGCAGACTGTGGCTATATAGGCGCCTTTTACACGCTATGCAGCGTATTAGTCCTTTATATTTATGGTCTTATGGGTCTCTCCGCGGGAACTGGTAAGGTCTATAGGCTTTGCTATAATAGGCTTTAGGTTTTAGGTTTGGCGTTCCTAAGTTAGCTTAATTAGGTTGCCCTTTTATATAATTAGGCCTCTATTAAACTTAATTGGATTCTGCTTAGTTAACTACTCTTATAGCTTTGCCAAGAACTTGGCCTTTTGTAGTTTAGTTTCTTTAGCGTCCGTAAAGGTCTGGTTTACTAGGAATAGGGTATTATCTGTTTAGAGTCTAATAATACTAAAGCCGTTTAATGGGCTGTATAGGAGGTAGGGGTTATAGGTTAACTGTTCCATTTTAAGTTTACTAATATAGTACTAGTAATATGTCTTAAACTAATGGTTTTTAGCTTCTGGTACTCTATATAGAGGTTTTATAACCTATAGGATTGTTCCTGGTTATAGGTTAAGCTTAGGGGGTAGCCGTATAAAGATGTCCCTACTTAGGTAGGTATTAGACTGCATATAGGCTTATGAGATGTCCTATAGGTAAAGAGCTACGGGTTTGCTTTGCTATAGTCTGGGCGTAAGTGCAAGTATAATCTATTAGCTAACTCGTTAAATTGTAGGCGATTGCGTAAGGACTAAGCCCTTCCCTTAGTTATTATAGGCTTATATAATAAGCCTTAATTTTTTAAAAACTTTGTTAGTACCTGGGTGCTTAATTTTGTTAATAAAGCGTGAGTTAAATATACGGACGCCTTGCGGAACGTCTTTCTCTATTATAACCGCAAAGACGCCCTTTTTAAGTAGTTTGTTGATCTCTTTATGTTGTAAGTCTATAAAGGGGGTTTTCTATACTAGAACTGATATATCCGCAGGCGGAGATTGCCTTGCGGATATTCCTGCGGAGGTTAGGTAAGTCTTTATTATAGTGTTCTTAGTTATAGGGTGCTTTTAGGGGCGTCCTCGACCGCGCTTTACAGTAGGTATAGTGGGTTTAGTGGGTTTCTAGAGGACTTTTAGGGTAGGTAAGGATACTTCTAGCTTGTTTGATTTGGCGGTCGCTTCTAGTTTATCTAGTTTGGCGGTTACCTTTGGTTTATTTAGCTTGGTAGTTGCTTCTAGTTTGTCTAGCTCGACGTTATAGATATCTTTAGGCCAAAAGTAGGGTTTTACGGATGTGCTTCTAAAGCTAGTTAGGCCGCTAGGAAGTTGTATATAGTATGTCTTATTTTCTACAGCTAGTAAACGGTAGGGTTCAGTTCACTTGCCGCTTTTACGCCATATAAGGACTTTAGAGTTAAGCGGGAGGTTGTGTACTAGGGTCGTGTTGGGTTTATTACGGCAGTATAGGGCGTTATTGACAGCTTATTTGGCCCGTAGCTTGACTATCTCGGCTATCGCCTTCCGTATTGTAGCTGCTCATTCTATAATAGACGGGGTAGGAGGATCTAGGTTACTTATCCTTAGGTAGGCTTCGTAGACTAAGAGGGTAGGTACTAGTCTATCCAGGCTAGTAGTGTTGTTAATGGCTTTTACGGCCATCTATAGAGCCAGTTCCTTTTAGATGTCCTTATACTTGTCCGTAATAATCTAGTAAGCTCTCTATAAGGCTAGGTAAGCTCGCTTAATAAGCCTAATAGACTAATACGCCTTAACTGGAATGGCTTTTGTTAATATAGCTATGGCCGTAGTATATTGCTAGAATTCCTTGCTAATGAAGTTCCTACTAGTGTTATGGGTGATATACTTAGGAGGTCCAACGTATATGTCAATCCAGCAGGTCCGTAAAATATCCTAAGTATGCTTTATAGATATATTTTGCAACTAACAGACGGCTTAATAGTGGGTTGCCTTATTAATTATATATAATACTGGGCTGCCGTTAATGTATATAATATCTATGTATACTAAATGGTTGAAGTTAAGATCCTTATAAAGGGTGAACTTGAATTGGCCTGGGGAACATCTATATTTCTGGCAGTAGGAGCAGTATTTAGTTAGGTGGTCAATTGCCTTCCTATTAACGTTATTATATCCAGAACATTTAAGGACTCTATGTAGCTTTTTGGCTAACGGGTGGCCAAAACGGCGGTGTAGGCGGTGGATTTCCGTACTGCTAAGGTAGTATGGGTTATAGTTAAAAGATTCCTAAATATAGGTCTGTAAAGTCTCTCCCTATATAAGGAACAGGTGTCCAAATCGTCATATAATTAGTAGGGTAATATACTTACTTCCTAGGGCAGTTATAAGGCTAATTAGGGTGTCCGTAACGTTATTATAGTATACCTATAACCTGTCTATATCCGCAAGGCAGAGTAGGAAAGGGGTATCTACTTTTACTATGTGGAAGTTAACTAGGCTAATTGGGGTCTTAACTGCAACTGATTTAATTAATGTAGTTGAGCTAATGCCGAATTGGACGTTTACAGCCCTATTTTATGTAGTATTAATGTCCGTATTGTTATTTACGGTGGTCCTATATATAAGGTATTGTCCGTAACCTATAGTAGACTTCTTAAAGGCACCTATATTAATTATAACGCTGTAGAATTCTTTAGGGGTATAGCGTTCTGTAGTAATATATATAAATAGGTCCTGCTTATAATCTATAACGTCTATAATAGGGGTACTTGCGGAATGGTTTTTAGGCGCAACTAAGTATATAAAGGAATGGTTGGCTAATACGGTCGTAATATTAAAGGCTTGGCTATTTGTAAAAGGTCTAAAAGTGGTTAGGAATGTCTCTAAGGTCTCTTATTCCTAAGTATCTAAGTTAAAGTCAATTATAAGGGCTTTTATTGACTTATTAGGGGGCTCTTCTACTTCCTTTCCTTTATATTCTAAAATAAACTGGTTAATACGGCTATTAAGTCTCTTCCTAAACTTATTATGTTCTTCCTGGGTATACCTTATAGACTAATATCCTTCCTTACCGCACACAAAGTACTTCTGGCTAGTTTATCTATAGGGGTATATTTTTATATAGGGGTTACTATGGGGGTTATGGGTAGGACTTGGTCGGTATAGGTGCTACTGGCAGTAGCAGCGGTCCGTAAAGTAGACGTCTGAGTCTGTTTACGGATATTAAATATCCGTAGTAAAGGCTTAAGTGCTGCCTAGTGGGTTTAAGGCTTTGTATATTATAATAGAGGAGCGTAGATTATTAATAAGGCTAGCTAAGGTGTCTATAGGCTTATAATAGGTGTACTTGTAGGGCTCTACTTCCTAGCAGGCCGTAATAAGTTTATTATGTAGGAAGTCGTCTGTTTGAAGCTTAGTGTTAAGGCCGTGCTATAGGTGCTAGAGGTCTTTAATAAGAATTTATAGGCACTTTATAGTTGATTTTTTAGTGTTCTTATTAATTATGGTCCGTAGCTTGGTTGCATTCTATTAGGTAAGGATATTACGCTTATATTTTGGTCCTTTAAAGTAGTTGTAGGTAGCTTTATATAGCTTATTAAAGGGAACACTAAGGGGGTTGCTCTTAAGGTTGGTGTAGTAGTAGTTAAGTGCTAGGCCGCGTAGTATAGTAGAGTAGGCTTGGCTAAACTCTTGTTTAGAAATATTAGCCTTTTGGCAAAGGTCCGTAAAGATAGTTAGTTTAAAGTTAAAATTGTCGTTTTCACTGCTGTACTTAGATTTGTTGGTATAGAGCTTAGCTAGGTTAGCTAGTTTCTTACTATAGGTCTTTACTTAGGTGCGTTATAGATCTATAACTTGCGGATCTATGGCTTGCGGATATATGGCTTGCGGATATATGGTTTACAGATATATAGCTTACGGATTTATAACTTAGGTAGGTTATGGATCTGTGGCTTTATTAACGGAAGGGTTTTGGTCTATATTTTGGTTTACGGGGGTATTACGGTCCGTAACTTAGGTACTAGGTGTGCTTTGGCCCGTAAGATTAATTCTAAAATCGCTTAGGTTTATAGGATGAATTTGGTTAAGTAGGTTAGGTATAAGGCTAGTAATGCTATTAAGTTTAGGAGAAGCAGAGAGATTATTTGTGGCTTTAACCTAGTCTAGGATTTTCTCTTTAGTTTATTTTGTTTGGTCCTCCTTCTATATTATATTGTATAAGGACCGTATAATAGTAACTCGTTTATCCTTTTTAACCTATATACCTTAATAATGTAAAAGGGTTCGTAGGTTATAGATAGTAGTAGGGTTATAAGTCTTAAGAATAGCTTCCGTAAAGTCCGTAAAGTCTTCCTTATATTACTCCTATAGGTTATTATTTAGAAGCTTATAGTGTTTGTATTTAAGGATTTTGAAATTAATATAGTTGTTAATGTTGTCTGTGGACGTGAGGTTGACTCCTTAGCTCTACTTCTTTTGACCTTCACTAATTTGCTTACTTATATCTGCCATATTATATAGCGTTATATGTCTATATAAGCTGTAGCGGGTTATAGTAGCTTATAGCGGGTGGAGGAGGTTTTGTAACGGTTTGTAAAATCGATTAGCGGGTCCATAATAGTTTAAGGGGTCTTATAGTGGTCCGTAAAGGCGATTAACGGGTCTATAACAGTTTGTAGAAGGGTAGGGGGTTTCCGTAAGGTCTGAAGAGGTTTAGGGTTTAAGGGGGTTAAGGATAGGGGGTTCTATAAAGGTCTGTATTTGCGTTTATAACTTTTAGTAAACCGTACTAAGACTTAAATAAGTATATAGAGTTGGTGATAATCCGTAATCCCTAACTTCTAACCTTCTAGCAGGTCGTACTAGAAGTCTAAACGGGTGGTTACTGTCGAGTATCGCTCAGGGGAGGTATTGAGTGATTACTGATCTGTGCGCGCTTACTAATTAGTGTTGGTACTAACTTAATAGCACGAGTGAGTTGTATCCACGGGCACGAAATACATATAGTATTATATGCTTGTTTAGATAGTGACTGTTGATTGTATAAAGCAGACTACATGGTCTATATACTAATGCGTCCTCCCCCTAATTAGTTAGTGCTTTATAAGTGCACTAGACGCGTAAGCAAGTGGTTGGTGTACTGAACGCGTAAACGCGTACCTGGCGTACTGAACGCGTAGGCACGCGGTTGGTATGATAGGTGCTGTAATTATACAAGTACTTTATTAAAAGAATTAATAATATTAAGTATGATAAACGGAAACGCTAGTATATATACCTTATAAAATAGAAAGGCTTTACTAAGCCTTTATGGGAACCTATTAACTCTATAGGACTTATATAAGCTATAAAAGACTTTTATAAACTCTACTTAGAACTACTATAGCCCTATCTTATAGAAGCTTGAGTTTAAAAGAGGGGTACTGTTATGGGACACCCCTGTAACACCTTGCACACGTCTACTTATTTCCACTAACTTAGTAATTAGAGACTAACCGCGAAATAGCAATCTAACGGCAATCTGATAGCAATCTAACGGCAATCTATAGCATTCTACTATATTCTACTAAGTTTTACTAAATTCTGCTAAGTTTTACTAGGACCATGACCTAAATCCTATTCTGCCCTATATATATATTAACTAAGCAACCAAGTTAATAATATATGCCCTTTCTTCCTATTTTCCTACCTTCTTTCCTTACGCAACGTCTTAATCTTATTACACAGTTTATATATATAGCTTAATAATATCTACTTTGCTATATATTATTGTCGCTTATGCTTACTCCGTGATATAGAGTTATAAGTTAGGTAAGCACTCTACTAGTTATAATATCTTTTTATATTATTATATTTATATACCTAACGCCTATTAATAAGTCTACCGTGGCTTTACCTATAAAGCTCCGTTACTATCTAAGTTAATCTTTTTTAGATATAGAGTAGTAGCAGCTATAGGGGCTATAGTTATATACAGAGATAGTTAAATAAAAAAATTTTATCTGACTAAGGTGGCTTATAGGGGTTTTCTCCCCTTAATATGCTAGGGGTTTTCTTTCCTATATAATATATAAGTTTCCCCTAAGTATAAAGTAGTCTATATAGGCCGTATATAAGATTCGTAATAGATATTAATTAAAGATTATACTACTATTAACAATATATAATATTATTGATTCTAGTTTAACGTCCAATACAGTCCCTGTTTTAGGTCTATGCAAACTAATTCCACTAGTTTAGGTATAAAAAAACTCTAAGGGATATATAAGAGGTAATATAGCATATACCCCTCTAAGTAGCACGCCCGTATTATATTAATGGGAGGAAAAATCAGTGATCTTTTTGGACTAGAGCTAATATAGAGCCCCTAGATGGACCGAGGCTTACACTGGAGTAGATCTAAGTGATTTAATTAGTGGATGGAGTGGATCTAAGGTGGTGGAGCTCTTAGAGCTCTAAACCCTATACCCAATTAGGAGAGAGGAAAGGACATTATACTATTAGTGCGTAGGATTAGCTAATTAGGGGTTTACGTAATAGCTTAGTGTTTTTAATAACTAGTACTAGCCACTAAATCTAAAACTTCCTGTTATACCTTAGCCCTTACCACCGCTATTTTCCTTACCGTCGCCCTTTTTGCCTCCCTCCCTTAGTATTACCACTTGTCCTTTTAGTGTTGTTCCTTACTAACCAATATAGAACGATTCTTCCCTATCTGTACACCTCCCTTAGATAATATCCTTATTACCCCTAAAGAAATTAACCTAAACGGAACTAACGCGTTAAGGAAGGTAGAGGAGTTTAAACTAAACGGCAAGTAATATATTCGGTGTTACGCCTTAACTAAAGCACCTAAAAATACTAAAATGTAAACGTCACCGATATAGCAATAGGGGGAGGATATTTAAGAGAAGGACGGTAATAGGAAGGACCGGTACTACTACTGCTATCTTTATAAGCGATTAAAACGTTAATAGGAGCTTATAATTGTCTTAACTGGAAGAACTACTGCCCTAGATTACCTCTGCGATAATTATAATATAAATAAAACTACAGGTAAGCTTAATAAAGAAGGTCTTCGATCCTTAAACCAACCGACAATTGCATAATATCCGCAGAAAAGGTTGCTTAATTTAAATCGCAACTTCTAGATTTTTAAGGACTTGCTTATTTGATGGATCGTCTACTATTATATTGCCTTCTTTTAATTCGAAAATATCTACTTCCGTTAGCTTCTAAACTTCCTATATCCTGGCCTTAATAAATTTTTACTAAAGATAGGTAATATAATTCGCGGCTAGGTTACCAACGCCTTTATAAATAAAAAGAATTAGTTAAGGATAGAGCTTTACGATGCCCTTAGCGCTATATTAATATCCTTTAATCTTTAGACGTTACCAAACGCCTACGCGATTCTTAGTGTTATTGCCCACTTTATTAATAAGTAGGGGAGGCGGCGGAATATAGTTTTAGGGCTTCGCGAGGTTATTAGTAAGCATATAAGTAAGAATATAGCGGCTGTTCTACTTAAGGTGTTTAAGGACTATAAGATTAGCGGTAATATTGGATATTTTATAGCTAATAACGCAGACTTAAATAATACCTGCGTAGATGCAATCCTTTAAGCCCTGTATTTAAATATATCGCTAAAGAAATAAAAGGCTCGTTATTTTCGCTGCTTTGGTTATATCGTTAACCTCTGCGCATAGGCTTTTATTATAGGGAAGGATGTAAAGAAGGTCTATAAAGAGCTAGTAACTACCTATTACGAAATAGATTTTAAGAAGGTGGATAAGCTTTAGAAGAAGCGTAAAGTAGTTAGATTAATATATAACCTTATTTAGTATATTTAAAACGGCCCTTAACGTCGCGGCTTCTTTAGAAGGATTAAAATAGGTGGTTTATTAGCAGAATTTAATAGCTTAAAGGTAGGTTCGTTTATAAGTTTATTAGATTTCTTATTACGGTAGAACTTTAGAGGCTCTCTAATTGGCTACAGCCTTAAATTATCTTTAATCCTATTCTTATAACTATAAAATCGCCCAGTTTTTAACCATTTTCCTATATTATAACTTTTTTTTAAAATTTTGGCAGAACGTTGGAGGCTCTATAATTAGCTACTTTAATAATTATATTAGCCTGGTTGTAATATTTACAACCACGTCTTCTTTATTAAAAGCGATACTAATTATCTAATAGCTTATTTAAAATAATTAAACGCGTTAAAACTCCCTTTTCTTAGCTATATTTTGCTTTCTTAATTATAAGGAATAAATTTAGAAGTTCTATACTAACTACGTCCCCCCTATAAACTTAAAAAAGCTTACTAGCGATAATAAACTTAAGCCGTGCCACTGGCAAGAGCTTTTATATTTATATAATTACCTTAAGACGTTCTATAAGGCTACTCTTATAGTAGAAGGTAATAATACTAGCCTTGCTAATTATTTCTAAACCCTTAATTAGCTACTGCTTAAGCTTAAAAAGTTAAAGGATAAGTTTCTTTAGCTCCAAGCTAATAAACTAAGGTCTCCTTAAGTAAAGAATTTTCACTATTTAGCTAGCTGCGCGGAGGAAGCATAGTAAAAGGCTAAAAAGTACTATAATAAGGCAGATGAGACGGCAGCCTATTACGCAGCAATCGTTCTAAATCCAACTCTTAAGATATAGTGGTTTAGGCTAGAATGGGGCTCTTATAAGGTAAAGCAGGCGTAAATCTCTATAGTTAAGTAGGCAGTAAGGGACCTTTAAGTTAAATATAAAGGCAAAGGCAAGCATTAATCGTCCTTAGCAGTAGATTACTTACCTTAACCTATACCACTACAGCTAAAGGATAAGACTTATACTTCCGCTCGCAATTATAAGCGCCTTAAGATTATACATAAAGCCGACGTCGCCGCTAAGGTATAAGAGGTTAATCCTTTTAACGACTATATTAGCATAAATTATATATTACTTAAATAGGACGAGTAATTTAACGCAATATAATACTAGTATAATCGCCTTACTACCTAGCCTAAGCTCGCTTAATTCGCCCTTAATATCCTCGCTATTCTACCTATATTAGATAATTATAAACGACTATTTAGTAGCGCTAAAATCCTCCTTAAAGATCGTTATTCTTAGTTACGGATAGATATTATTAAGGCAAATGAGTGTCTTTGCTACTTATATAGGCCTCTATAGAAGGGTATATTTAATAATAAGGACGTTAGTAAGGTAGAAGGAGAGCCTTAGCCAGATAGAATATCGCTATTATAGGCCTTAAAGCTTTGTGTTACTGTATATAAGAAGGCACAGGCGGAGGCAGCAGCAGTTTAATTAATAAGGGAGGATGAAGATAATAAGAAGGATAAGGCTAAGGAGGAGGCTAAGGAGGAGGCTAAGGAGGAGGCATTAGAGGCGGAGTTCGCCGCTATTAAGGCAATTTTTAATTAAGGCGATAATACTGACGACGGTGATAAGGATGGAGAGGTTAATAAGGACGATAATTAGAGAATCTAATTTAATATTAATGATATTTGCTACCTTTACCTCTACCTCCTTAATACTATATTTATGCTAAGACTTACTATTTATAGTATATATTTGCTTCGGAGCTCCACGGAGCTCCTGGAGCTCCAGCTTTTGATAGGCTGGTGGAGTGGATTTGAGCCTAGATCCAGTCCAGTCCAGTCTAAAAAGATCACTGGGAAAAATACCATTAGGTCGCTGCTCTGAGACTCCTGTATGAGAGTGTCCTGATTGCCTATCTTGCCCTGTCTGTCACTTGTACCATGCTTCTACTTGAATTGAAATTGCTGTAAAGTTAATGTCGCTTACCTGCCCTTGCTCCCTTGAGCCCTATGTGTTCGTGTATACACCTGTAGGCCTCCTGCTTGCAGCATGATTTCCACCCTAAAGAAATAGTGGGACGAATATAAGAACTAGGTGTTTTGTCCTAGGGCCCTAACCTGGGCCCCCTATCTTGTATCTCCTGCATCTGATAAGTGCGCTCCGCTTGGTACTAGTAGTAGTAGGGGTCCACCGAGCCCCTATAACTAAGTACTTATACTCCTAATAGTACCAGAATATAGCTGGGTGGATTAAGGTATAGAGGAAGACGGAATACCGCGCGGTAAGTCCAGGCTGTTTAGGTAGGGTGGGGAATGAGAGGCTCATTACAGGTCTCCTGGGGCGTATACGGTTCGTTCGGTTGCCGCGTGTGTAGAGAATTGCCGTATAGTGTAATCGTATGCCGTACGGGAGGAAGGGAGGACGCCGGTTGTAGATGCCGTGATTCGGGTAGACCGGTGTACAGACGTAGTGGTCGTTTTGAAGCTTTCCGTTGGGGCTCACCCTCCCAGCGAAAAATTCTCCACGCCACCACCACGTCGCAGCGCCGACGCTGCGCAGCTGTACACACGTCTCTGCATTTGCTCTAGCAGTCAATTGGCACGATCCTGATGGAACGCCAATGGTAACTGCTAGGTTCCCGGGCTCCACCGCGTGGAGGTGCAGAGGCCGATTTTCATGGAGCCCTAATATACAATAATATACTGAGTATTTTAAAATATTTTTTAGTTCATTTTTTATTTTTTATTTTACACCTATAATTCTACACTCCAAGTAAAGATTTTTTATTTTTATTATTATTATTAATTCTTGTTTAAGGTCTATGTAGACTAATACCGCTATATCCCTTGCAACATCAGGGTCGTTAGAGTGCAGGAACACCACAATATTTCTGAGTACGGGCACCAAATTTAGCCAATCTAATTGGCTGGTTCTTATCGATAACCTAAGGACCCAAATTGACGTTGCGAGGGATAAGGTACGAAAAACCTCCGAAGGGGATATAAAAGGTAATACGGCATATACCCCTCTAAATAGCACCTGTACTACATTAATGAGACTCCTGTAAGGGAGTATCCTAATTGCCTATTTTGCCCTGTCTGCCCTTTAGCGCCATATTTTTACGTAAATTAAAATTGCCGTAAAGTTAATATTATATGCCTGCCCTTGCTCCCTTAACTGCTATATATATATATATACGCCCACAGTCCTCTTACTTGTAGTATAAATCCGGCCCTGTATAACCTTCTACCTTAAAGGAACAACAGGATAAACTAAGTGTCTTGTTTTAAGGCCCTAACTTAGGTCCCCTATTTCCCAGGCATAAGAATATATAGGGGGATAATAAAATACTATATATTTAGTAAATCTAGGCTGTTGGGTAGGATAGTATAAAGGGCAAGTAATTAAAAGACTTATTACAGACTTCCTAAGGCATATATGGTTTAGTTACTATGCCATGTGGGTGCCATATAGTGTAATATTGTTTGCTGTACTGGAGGAAAGGGGATGCTAGATGTAGATGCCGTGATTTGAATAAGCCGATATACAGACATAATGGCCGTTTTTAATTTTTCTGTTGAGACTCACCTCCCAGTGAAAAAATTCTCCACATCGTGTAGCCTAGATAAATACTCAATCCTACACGGAAAGCACACCCTGCGTGTTGCATAATAATTAATCGCTGAAACTAGATCCTGGCCCCGGTGGGCCCTCCGGTCCTCTCTCTACCTTTTGGTCTCTCTCCTCTCTCCTTCGACGGATATGTCCGAAGTACTAGTTTCTAAAGACACAAGCCTGCGTGTTCTGTCCCTCTCTAGACACGTCTGTCAATCGGTCGCCGATTGAAGCTGTGGGGTAAATCAACTGTACACAACACACGTCTGAGTCCTTTATCTCTGTTGAACCTTCCTCCTTGATAGCTACAACCAAGGTGTTGAGCACTGCTCCGCCGAAGCAGGCCACAGTCGCACCGACGCAACAAGACTATCCAAATGTCAAAGCCTGTCCGCCTCCCTCTAACAGGCCTATCCGGGGCTCTTCAATATGGCTGTCCAATTTGTCGAGATTCCATCCTCCGGCACGCCGCCTGACTGTACGAGACAGGAAAGGAAGGAATGCTGAGGGCTGTTTGTTGTTGTATTGAGCGGGACGGTCAATCTTGTGAGGGCGGCAATTGTTACGAAGGAGCCAGCGGATAGTCTTGTCTATAGCTTCATCTATCCAGGGTAGACAAACCAGCATACAATACAGTCAATATCTTACTGATTGCTCAAAGGCTCTCCATCTTGACCGCTCCGTGTGCTCATGCCCTCCAGTATTCCTGAGGTAATCCGAATCATCTTTTCTCTCATGAGCCTCTTCATTATCCTCATCCCTATAATCCTCTTCGCCCTCTCCGTACTTGTCCTCATAGTCCTCTCCATCCTCATTCTCATAGTCCTCTCCGTACTCGTCCTCATAATCATCTTCGTGTTCGTCCTCGTCCTCTATATCCGGTTTCATAGCTTTGTCAAAACGCCTACTTGACAGATCTGAGATGATGTTCCAGACTTTCTCAAAATTAAGTACGAATAAACGTATAGAGCTAGGTTTAACATTCCCAAAATCATAGACTTTCACATTATGTTCGACAGTATAGATTTTTCCAAAGTTGATTCGGGACATCTTATCAAGCCTCTCACCGTGGACTGTGGTCTTGACTCCAATGGGCTCCATCATACCTTTTTCATTTCCGACAGGTAATTCGTTATGACGCGGTTGTGGAGGCGCTGCTCCGGTATAGACTATGGAGTGGTCATGCTTCACTACATTCCTTTTGGCGACGCCATGCGTGGCGTACGTTAGAATAGGACTAAATATTGATCAGCGAAATATAACCATGCCGTTCGATTTACTTACAGGCACGAGCAGCAACTGCGTCCTTCCCTTACTACCACAAACCATCGAATTTTGCTGATGACAGCGTCGTCAAATCTTCCTACACTAGAGATTGAAATGTTATCATCGATATCTCTAGGGAGCTCCGGCCAAAGGATTTTGAAGACCTGTTTATAATCAGTCGACGCTTGATTTCGAAAGGTATTGAGTGAATATGACTTTTCCCACTGCAAAAAATTCAGATCCCGGTCGTCTGATTCTGTAAACTGCCAACTGTCAGGTAGTTCCATGTATGAGTTTTGAAAAGGGGTCGTACGAGGGTCTAATTGCTCCCTATCTTGGGGCGTCTCTCTAATCCTTCGATATGATCTTCCACCATCTCTAAACAATCCGGGTTCGGTGAGTGTCTCGGCAGGTCCAGTATTGAAGTTTCGTCGTAAAACCCCTGATTCAACGTTTCGATGTGATAGCGTCTTAAATATTAGGGAGTCCGTGTTCATAGCAACCTCCGAATGTAGCCCAGGAGAATAACCATCGCGCACGCTTGAAAGCCTTTGAGTCTGCTGGTTCTCAGAGGATACTGCGTTATGTTGGTTAGATTTTGTATGAATAGAGTCGGTGTATTGGTAGGGAGGGAGGAAAGCTTCGCCTGCTGTATTAGAGCCATCCTCTTGGAGCACCTGGGGATTTCACATACAATCGGACTCTAAGTTTAGACCTGTAAAATTTTCGCTGAGACGAGGCACAGCAACATCTAATGACTCTGCTCCAAGCACTGATGCAGACTGAGTATTGCTTAAGAGTGAACAACGTTAGTGAAGTGTCAGAGCTCAAGTGGGGATCATATTGTATACCTTGGATAAAGTCTCTTGCCGCTTTGATAGATCCAACAACTTTCAGACTCAGACCAGTAATAATATTCATGGCAACCCTCATCCCACGTCCAGAAAGACTGGGAAGCCATGTTAGTATGGTAGGCGAGAAGATATGGGAGGCTAGCAACAGTGTGATACTGAATGTTTTCAGGTTGCGATGCTGCGCAATGTCCAGCACGATTGCGCACGGACATCTGCCGCACTTTCGTAACAATAATTTTTTACGCGCTAAGTTATCTACAGTCCTTTTCAACGCCTATGAAGAGTCATGTGTGCGGTTTTTGATATTACCTGTGCTGTCACTCAAACATGGGTTGTGCATAACCAATAGTATGCATACTGATCATTATGTCCAGCATATCTTAATCTCATAGGCTCTATATATATTATTTAGCTGTTAGGAGTAAGAGGCTTTGCGGCATTTTTACAGTCATATATTTTACATCACTCACACGTGGCACCAAAACTGAAAACGCACGACATATCGATTTACATGCTCAAATTATTTTAGTCTCTTATTGATCCTTTGTCTCTAAGTCGTATGGCAAGAAATTTTTACTTTCAATTTTGGCCACCTCACAGATTTGGGGCCATATGGTAATTTGTCCCGTCATGCAACATGTCCTGTGAGAATGGACGCAAGCTACAAGTTGAATGACCTTACTATAAATTTAATAAAATTAATCAACTGTATTCTGACGTGAATTGGAATCCTCTTTCACAGCCAGAAAGTGGAATCAGTTATGATAACTCACAGCTTCTGTGAGGATGGGGGAGTTGGCAGCTACGAGATAGATTTTATATCCGCCGGGAAAACGTGTCGCATTCAATATTGAGTCTCAAGCATTTAATAGCGCTCAGATCAAATAATATAGATAATAGATAAAGGTAGCCTGCGAGAGTGCAGTTCGTCAGCTTTCCCCACGTTTTAGGGTCAATAGACGAATACGAGGGGGTGGCACGGTTAAGTGGGTTGGTGATCGGGAGGCTAAAGGCCTTCAGCCTGGCGACCTTCATTCTTCGGCGTAAATGCCTTGTTTGTCTATTGTTTCGACAATGAGGTGCCATGGCATTATGATATTAGTTTGACTACCACGAAGGATATAGCTTTCGATTCCGGGTGCTGCCTTTACGGTAGACTTTGATCTTCACGTCGGACGGTGTCGCTGTTTGATGGCTCTCACAGGGTAGGCCGGTGCTAAGATTAGAACCATCGCGGCAATGGAATATAAGTATCCTAAAGAATGGGCAAGGGATTTGGAAGGCAAAAATACGAGGTGGTACTGCTATCGATGGGACGGCGAAGGTACGAAGTATCCCTTCCGGCAGCCGACTTAGACTAATTGGTATTATCTCGCAGGTAAATCGGAGAAATTTACGCTTGAACAATACCTATCCAGTCCTGAAAAGTACAGAGGAGCTCCCCTCCCACCGAAGAAGACGGGAAATGGCCGTCGCCTACGATCCCGTTCACGGGAAGATAGAAAAGCGAAGAAACCGAGACGGAGTGAAAGACCTCAGCTACGGGAAAGAAGTTCGAATATATCTTTACCGAGCCAAGAAGTTAATGCTGGAGGTACAAGTGGTACGAGTAAACAAGGAGAGGCCCACGATGTTGGAGAAAATGCATCTCCATCGAACAATGCCAAACACATTCACCAAATCGAGTTGGAACACTCGAAGGCCGAACAAGTCTCAAAATCTTCCCTACTGTCAGAGCTCTCATTCAAAGCGACCGCAGACGGACCCCCACTGGGAGTAAATACTTCCATAACGAATATATGTCATCAGATGTCGTCCGACACCCTACAGGAGATTTCCCGGCAAGTGACCGAAGCATTGCCAGCTTCCGACTTACGCAACTTCGATGCTTCCTTCGCCGTCAAGTGGGACCTATTCGAGCATTGGAAAAATAACCTTGGCGAACGCCGCGATCTCAGTCCGGTTCTCACAGTGAGTGGTTCAGAGAAAAATGCCTACGCAGCGACTTGCGAAGAGTATTTGAAAATGTACTGGCCAGATCTTGGTTTGGAGCTACTGCGAATCATTGAACGGTCTATGACTGAAGATCATCCCTCGTGTAAGATTTACCCAATAGCGGAGAAACGTGGACATGTCAAGCTTTCCATTGCTAAAAAAGAAGCCGAGAACGGCGCTTTCAATGTGCATGCATCAGGGCCTAAAGAAGTTCTAATAAGCATAGCACAACAGCTTGCATGGCTCGCTGCAAGTTTCAGAAAACCCAACAATGGCAGACTTGCCTCCTCCCCCGTTTCTTTCAAACATCTTCCAAAAAACAACGAAATATGGTTCAGAATACAAATCTTAGAGTTGGAGTCCATCGGCGAAGCCGCCAAGATGTGCTGGCACCCAATGTTCTCAAACTATGTCATTGCGCGGGGATTCCCTATTCCCGAACGAGATTTCGGAAATGGCGTTGAACTTCCATTCAATTTAATGGTAACGCTAGGCCGTATCTGGTATCCCACAAAGTACCTAGACCATGTCCTGTTGAAAGGATTCTCTACCATTCTTGTGCCAGTATTGAGGAAGAAGGACTCAATTCAATGGCATTTTATCTCAAACAGCGATCAGGAAGAACCAATCTCTGAAGAACCAATCTCTACAGAAGCGATGGAACAATACTGCAATGCAGAATTCAAGGGCGTCGACCTACAGTTAATGAGAGAGATGAGAACTTTTCTGGGATGGTGTAAAACTGCTGGCATCTATTTAGGCACAGAAGGCTCTGGCTACGACAAAATAACAGCTTCCGGTGCGGTTTCTGCAGGCACAGAAGCTCGACTCTCTCGGGAATTCTCTCTAAATATTGGTTCCGAAGGAAAAGGCTTTTTTGGCTTCAGCTTAGGCGCCAAGATCGTCCTCGACAACACCACATACGCTGAACTTGACCATGACGATCGATTGCTTGTTGGAGAAATGTTCAACTCGAAGAGAGACGTAACTCTCCTCTACGACCTCGGCACAAAGCAAGGTTGGCTCGTTTCACAGCTGAGTGTCAACCTTCACCTTGTCCATGCTTGGGCATCGGCACAGTTTGACAAGGAAACTTTGTCCCCAAAGATCCCGCACGCTGACGTCTCTAGCAACGGAGGCGAGGCTGCACACAGCGCTGTAAAGGAACACACAACACTAGAGCTTCGCGAAGCGTACGCTAGCGAAGAGAGGCTATTCTTGTTGGATATTATGAAAAGCATGTACAAGGCTATGAGGTCTAGAAAGGAGGCCGTGTTCAAGAAGAAGTCTGAATCGTTCAGAATTCCAGGGCGTCCCACATTCTCGGCTACCCTGTACGGCTGGGATTTCACTGAAATTACCAAGGGAGACGGCATTCCTACGAGAAGGAAAGTGAATATCGATCAAACAACAAGCGGTGGGTGGGAGTCTATTATAGACAAGAATCCAAAAATATTGGTGTTGTTTTGTAGAAACCTTGGAAATCCCATACGGCCGGTTAATAGAGAGGGTCTCTGCACTTCCTGGAAGGAGACTCCATCCAACAGAGATTACTTAACAGCAAGCATTCCTTGTATTCATGCGCTTACCGAGATACACTCCGGCGAAGATGGCCCTCCAAGATTGACTTCTTCTCACTACTGCCATAAATCACCCGAAGGACAACTCTTCGAACCCTGTCGGTTCAGTGCCGCCTTACCGTGCAATCGTCTCCTGCAACTGCATCCTACGGCCCCTAGCGATCTACTTCCACTTTTTTCAGAGGGATCAAACGGTGCCGTCATTGTCGGGCAGGTAAAACTCTCCAAGAAGCCACTTTGTAAACCTCTACCTAATGATGTCGATATCAACCGAGCCATTCCTAATGATCAGCATGCCAGCAGCAGCTAGCTATCATGAGTGGAAAGCTACAGAGCCTATTGGTGTTCTTCCCAGCCCAGATATCCAGACAATAGACGGAGAACGGAACATATTCAGAGCCTGCCCGCTGCTCTTCGCCATTGCTTACTCGAGTAGATCTCGTAAATGCACCGCCCTGGATGGCTGCATACAATTTTTAACTGTAACGCAATACGACAATAACTAGTCTTTGTACGTTCCTGGTCATGATTTTCCCACCATGCTAAGCTTACGTATCTCGAATCATAGCAGTGCAGCGGAAAAGACAGCCTTTCACCATCCAACATTGAGGACAACGCCATAATACGAAACGGGTGCCGCTTGGGAGACTCAATGGTATGTTTAATGATGGCCCGGTCGCGGATCACTGGATGAAGTCACGTACGTATTCTAAGATCAACATCGCGGAACGAATGACCCGGGTCAAGCATAATTGCCCAATCGGTTCGGGAAGCAGTGTCAGAGGCAAGCCACCACTTCAGTCAGAATCTAGATCCTCACACATCCGCGGTAGTTCTCACTAGTTTGGTGAAGACTTTTCACTGCTTAAGAGATCTAGATGATCTAGATTCAATTTGGTCGTGTATATATAGAGCACTATCAGTAACTTTCTAGAATCAAGCTTCGTTTGATCAAAGTGCTCTCCCTGAGAAGCAGGATCGTGGCCCAGAAGTGCCGAGCAGTAGCTAACTTGCATAAGCAACCCGGGCAGCACTTGGGCAGAGGACGAGCCGAAGGTGAACATCGCCTCAGTAAGGCGGCGATGTACGCTATATGAATTGGATCAAGGGATACATACATTTATGGCGAACTGCCTAGTTTAGACTCTAAACTTGTCTCATCCATAACATGCGGATCGTTGGTACCCCCCAACGAAAATTTTGACCCGAGTTTATAAGTAATAAGCCAATTAATTGACCCAAAGCTTCAATTTAGAGCTTTATTATATAGACTTTAATTAATATATATAGAGATGAGGTTTTCCAGGGGGAGACCCCCTAGGACCCCCCTATATAGAGCTTTTACTTAATTTAGAAGTAATAGTAAGGTTAAAATGCCTTAGTTACTACTAGGTATGGGTCTACTATAGTAACTAAGGCGCCTTAGTTACTACTAGGTAAGGATCTACTATAGTAACCAAGGCGCCCTAACGTATGTAATGGGGTTATAAAGGTAACCCTAGTTATAAAGGTTTTACATTACCACCTTCTTATTTAGGCTAGAATATTACCTAAAATAGACTGCCGCTTTAAACATTAATATATTAACTTTTCTCCTTACTTCCCTATATAGAACTCCATATTACTAAAGCTATATCTTGCTGGTAATATACTCTAGATACAGAAGATCGTTTATAAGCAGCTTTAATAGCCTAGCGAACAATAAGCCTTTATAAAGGCGCTGAAGCCTATATAACCTATACGAAGGCCTATAATGTTACGGACGCTTTAAGTACGATGTTACGACTACTTAGGGAAGAGTCGGAAGAAGCTAGTTAGTTAATTCAGGCACGGTCCAGAATGGAACCGGTAGAACTATGTGACGAGGAATGGTAACCGAGGTTATATAACATACTACGTATTAAACGAGAGGAACGAGAGGAACTTATGTACCTTATGTATAAGACGTATATTACGTATAAGGAGGATTTTATAGAAGTATGGTTGTGTATTTAAGGACCTTTAGTCCCTACCTAGATAGTTCCTTTCTTATAGTAATTCTTAGAATATAATTAGAGTTAATCTATTAGGTAACCACTCTACTAGTTATTATTATTTGTTAACTTTAACTTACTTTACCTATATACCTAGCCCAATAACGAGCCTACCGTAGTACTTGCTATAAGGTTCCGTTACACAATTACTACCTAGTTACGGTAATAAGTACAGAAAGTTAAACAATATGCTACTAAAAGCAGCCACTATAACGCCATTAACGGCGGCAACTACGTTAGGGTTAGGGGGTGATACTAGTATAGTGAATACCGACTTACAACAACCTGTGACGGTAGGACAATTATAAGAAATGGTTAACTAGTTAATAGAGAATAATGCAGCACTTAAATAAAGGATTAACGGGATAGGCGTAGTAAAGGTTAAGTTACTATCGATTAAAAGATTCTTAGGAGAGAGATTAAAGCTTAAAGGATTCCTTATGTAAATGCACTTTAAGGTTGCGCAAGAGGGAGTAAAGCTAGTAATACCTATGGATTAAATAGCGTACGTAGGATTATTCTTAATAGGAAGAGCACTTAAATAGTTTAAGCTTTACCTTATAGAAATATAAGTAAACGGAATAATAACTACGAACTAAGAGGTACGGTTTATATTTTTAAGCTAGAATGGATTTATAGAGTGACTTATACAAATGTTCGGAGACCTAGAGGCAGTAACCACGATAGAAAGAAAACTCTAAAATATTACGTAATAAACCTTAGTAATTAAGTATATAACGTAGTTTTAAACATTAGTAATATAAGTTAAGTGGAATAATAAGGCGCTTATGGCACAGTATAAATAGGGACTTAAGGCTAAAGTCTAGGACGTAATTATTCTAATAGAAGATGCGGATACCTTAAGGGAACTAATAGATTAAGCGATAAAGATTAATAATAGGATTTACCAAAGGGAATAGACCAAGAGAGGTTAGGATAGAGTTCTATAGTCGTATAAGACGCAGAGTACGCAACAACTAAAGCTAAGTTAGAAATTATGGTATGGCGCAGAGCTAATGGACCTAAGTAGTACTAAAGAAGCCTATAAGAGATAGAGTAAGAAACTATAGAAACCTAGAGGTTAAGGATCTAGTAATTATAGGATTAAGGAGCATAGGCTAAACCAGGGATCTTAGCAGCAGAAGATGTTTAGGCGGACTCTATAGCAAAGTTAATGGTTTAAAGATGGAGCTTGTATAAATTGCGGGAAATAAGGTTATTTTGTAAGGGATTATAAAGATAGTTAGAGTTACTATGTAATAAAGGTAACGAGACTAATAGTAGAAGACATATACGTATAGAGGGATAATAGTATACTACGGGGAACAAAAGAATGTTTAATTAGAAGTTTTGCGTTTTGTTATAATAACGCATGCCGAATTTATAAAGACGCTAAGTACGGCGCAAGCTATTAGCTATAAGAGCCAGAGTTAAGAGGACTTAGAGGAACTATAGAGTTAGATAAAGAATAAGATCGACTCTATAAGCTGGATTAAGATATTATAGTAATATGCGGATAATAATTAGCAATAATAACAATGGAGTTGGAGTACTTATTAATTAATAGCGATAAGGATAGTAAAGGAACTAACTGGGGGTATTTAAACCTTAATGACGCAATAATAGAAGTAGAGACTGAGACCGCTATAGAGCAAGGTTTAGTAACGGGTATTATAACACCGTTGGATATAGTATCTATTGCTTTACAAGACGGAAGGAAGAGTATTTTATAGAGATTAAGCAAGTAGACGATTGCTAGTGCTAATTTACCACTTAATAAAGGCAAAAGGCTAAAGGCTTAAGATTTTTAAAACGAGATAAGAGACGACTAAGATTCTTAAAGTGAGATAAGGTATACCTAAGGACCTATAACGGACGAAAACCGATGGAGCAGGGTAGTAGCTCAGTTTGAGAATATATAAATGAGCTTAGGACAGAATTTCCCATAGGTATAAGATTCTTAAGATAAGACGAGTGAGATTTAAGACTCTTAAGAAGAGATAAGAACACTAAGACGCCTAGTTGGACTAAGGCGGGAGTAAGGCTTAAGTTAGAAGCAAGCTTAGGATTAAAGAATCCAAGGGACTAAGAATTTGGAGTATAAATTAGGACACCCACAGGCAAGAGGTAAATGGCCTTTTTATAGATTAGAGAATCTGTGGAGTAAATAGCAGTTAGACTGGGAGACAGATATATAAACCTAGAGGACTTACTAGGGGAACATAGCGTTCAGCCTAAAGATTAAAGAGTTAATACTATAATTAAGAAGTATAAAGACTTTAAGGATCTACTTATAAGACGCGAAAAGAAAGAAACCATAGCAGAATTTAGAGTAAGAATTGCTGTATAGTAAGAGTAGAAACTAGATAAGAGATTTAGTATGCTAGGTCGTATAAAGGACAGAGCACTAGTACAAAGAATTACTAATAGGCCTAGAGTAGGCACACTAAGAGTTAAGTGGCTTACTAAACTGGAATAAGAAGAGGATCTAGGGATTCTAACTAGGTTTAAAGAACGACACACAAAAGGCTGTTATAATATAGTAATAAGAAGATACTTCCTTATAAATAAACCGTATATACTTAAAGGGCTGTACTAAAAGTGGTATAGACAGCGACATAATAATAAGTGGGAAGATTTCTATATGTGGTTGGATAAAAAAGTTATCTAAGACCACCCGATTATAGAAAAGGCTATAAGTTATATTAAAGGAGCCTTAATTATAATATTAAAAGATCTAGAGGAGTAATTAGAGGACTGGAAAAGTGAAAGGCAAATCTTAGTACTAGCGAATAAAGTCGCGACGCTTAGATTAACACGGGAGAGGTTTAAACTTAAGGAAGAAGATAAACTAAGAGTTAACCTAAGACACTAAGCATATTATACACTATTGTAAATAGTATGCGTGGATAATATGTGTAATATATATAGAGCACCTAAGGACAAAAATTGGAAGTATTTAATAAGAATGTATTAGATGACGGACGAGGCGAAGTATTAAAACGCTAAATATATGCATAGTTGGCACCTAGTAGAAGTTTAAGGATAAGGGGACTTAATACTTTAACCAGGAAGATTCCTTACGGAAGAATGCCTAGATGGACGATAGTGGTGGGAATGTCTAGAGAATACCTATTTATGGTATATTGAAGACAAAAAGCGAACTAAGTATTAGCCTAAGTTAGACTAAGTATAAATAGGATCTAGCAGCTAATAGTTAGGAAAAGTAGAGGCCTACGGGACTAGAGGGAGCCAGTGGTAGAGCCTTAGACCCTTAAAGGAATTTAAGGATAATACCTGAATTTACGAGTTAAATAGTAAGATTAGCAGTTTAAAGCGCTAATAGATAGTAGAGTAATATGAAACCATATCTTACTAGTAGTAGTTAAAAGAATAGGTTTACTATATAGATAGAAGGAGCAACTTTACCTATTAGTTACGATTTTAGGAGATCCGATAGCCTATAGAGGAGGCATTATTAACCTTAAAATAGGACCTATTTAGTTAACTATTAAAGGAAGATAGATTGAGATGTCTTTCGATATATTACTATTGGGGAATAATGAGGTAGTGTTAGGCATGCCTTGGTTATAGGAATACAATCTAAAAATCGATTGGATTATAGGTTAGGTCGATATTAGAGATACTTAACGCCGTAAAATGTAATAATAAGCTAAGTTAGTATAGTACTAAGTCGGAGCGATATACGAAGAGACTGAGCGAGGCTTAAGTTATATACTAAAGAGATACTATAAGTACGGCAAGAAATTATGGTTACCTAAGAGTAAAAAGCTATTAGAGTATATAGCATAGGACTATAAGATAGAATTAGAACTAGGAATAAGTTTAAAGTTCTTTCCAATCTATAAGCTTACTAAAGAAGAAGGTAGAGCATTAAAAGAGTTTATCTAAGAAAATTTATGAAAAGGATATATTAGACCATTGCAGTTATTAGTAGGTTATCTAGTACTATTTATACTAAAGAAGAATAGCAAACTAAGATTGTGCATTAACTATAGATAGTTAAACAGCATCACTAGAAAGGATAGGTATCTTTTACCCTTAATTAGCGAAATCTAAGATAGAATAGGTAACGCGCAAATCTTTACGAAGATAGATCTAAGATAGGCATACTACCAGATTAGGATTAAGGAAGGTGACGAATAGAAGGCAGCCTTTAGGTTAAAGGAAGGACTATATAAACCATTAGTTATGCAATTTAGGCTTATAAA
>Ga0307515_10005930_pt1 | contig 24643 bp, 21 predicted proteins | sample 17_EM_MG_FD_194513 | JGI IMG/M metagenome (GOLD analysis project Ga0307515, IMG submission 194513) | Populus trichocarpa ectomycorrhiza microbial communities from riparian zone in the Pacific Northwest, United States - 17_EM | ecosystem: Host-associated > Plants > Roots > Unclassified | place... | reverse complement strand
CGACACAGGCGGTCAGCAGCCGCCACAGCTGCCGGAGCTGGTCGATCGCGGCCTGGAAGACCTCGGCCGCCGGCTGCCCGGGCGCCATTCCGCCCGCCGGCAGCGCCTCCGCGCGGCGCTTCAAGTCGGCGCACTCCCCATGGGCCAGCCACACGAGCGCTATCCAGGGAATCATCGTGACGTAACCGGCCGCGACGACGCCCCGCGAACGCAGGACCATGTGCTGCACCGGCAGCTGGGTCACCGCCGGATAGGGCTTCGCGGCGAAAATGACGACGCAGAGGGCCACGGCGAAGAGGGCCGCGACCGTCAAGTAGCCGTAGCGCCGCCGGCTCGGTGTCTCCGACAGCCCCCACGCAAGCCCGGGGCGAAGCACGATGCGCAGCCCGAGCCCGAACATGAATACGAACAGGGCCAGTGCGAAGCCCGCGAGAGACACCCACGTGACCCACTCCACCTTGGCCACGAACTGCGCGCTCGCCGGCGACCCCGTGGCGGGCCGAAACCCGATCAACCAGCGCGCGCCAAGAAGAAGGGCGACGGACACAACAGTAAGCAGCGGGGGCGACGACAACCAGCGGCGCGGAACACGAAACATAAATCTCATCGTGGAGCGTACGGCCATTCCCGTCAGTCGGTTCCCCGATCGAGTAGGCGCATCCCTGGCTGTCCCTGGCGCTCCCAGGAACGGCCGTCCCAGGACGAACAGGGCCTTGGTGGGCGGGTCGCGGCGGCCCAAGGTTGGGGCAGTCGCCGCGGGCATCCGGGTCCGTGGCCATCGTGGAGGACCTGACATGCCGAGCACGCTTCCCGGGGGTACCTACCCGCTCGCCGACGACTTCGCCGTTACCCGGATGGGTTATGGCGCCATGCAGCTCGCCGGGCCGCACGTGTTCGGTCCGCCGGCCGACTACGACGGCGCCGTCGCGGTGCTTCGCGAGGCGGTCGGGCTGGGGATCACGCACATCGATACCAGTGACTTCTATGGCCCGCACGTGACAAACCAGATCATCAAGGCGGCCCTTCATCCGTACGCCGATGATCTCCGCATTGTCACCAAGGTCGGCGCCCTGCGCGACGCCGAAGGCGGCTGGCCGGTGGCACTCGCGCCGGAGCAGCTCCGGCAGGCCGTCCGGGACAACCTGAGTAACCTCGGCGTCGACGCCCTCGACGTCGTCAACCTGCGGGTCGGCGGATTCAGCAGCCCGACCCCGGGGTCGCTCGCCGAGCCGTTCACGGTCCTCGCCGAGTTGCGGCGCGACGGGCTCATCAAGCACCTCGGGCTGAGCACCGTCAACGCCGAGCAGCTCGCGGAGGCGCAGTCCATCGCCCCGGTCGTCTGCGTGCAGAACTTCTACAACATCGCGAACCGGGCCGACGACGCCTTCATCGACAGCCTCGCCGAGCAGGGCATCGCCTATGTCCCCTACTTCCCGCTCGGCGGGTTCACGCCGCTGCAGTCCGACACCCTCAGCCAGGTGGCGGCGCGGCTGGGCGCGACCCCGATGTCCGTCGCCCTGGCCTGGCTGCTGCAGCGGTCGCCGAACATCCTGCTCATCCCCGGCACGTCGACGCTCGAGCACCTGCGGGCGAACGTCGCCGGCGCGGCCCTGCACCTGCCCGCCGACGCGGTCGCCGAGCTGGACAAGATCGCCGTCTCGTAGCGGGCGACATCCGGTGTGACCACGATCCGATGCGGCACGTGCCCGACGACGAGCGCCGGGTCCGGCCGGTAGGGTGTGCGCCCGTGGCGGTCCGCATCGATGTTCAGGCGTTTTGTGATTCGGTTCCGGCTGCCGTGGGCGCGGCCGCCGAGCGGCTGCGGCAGGACGGCGGCGTCGGCGAGTTGGCGTCCGCGGGCGGCGGTGTCCAAGCCGTGGTACGTGACGGGCAGGCCGCCTTCCGGGCGTGGGTGGGCATCGTCGAGCGGGATTTCGCCGGCGACTGCGAGTGCGCGCCCGACGGCGTCGACCTGTGCGCGCACGCCGTCGCGGTCGCGTTGACCGCCTTCGCCACGGATGTCGTCTTCGCCAGCGCCGCGACCCCGCCCGGCGCCGAGCCGGAACGCGCCGAATACCTCGAGGCCGTGCAGCGACTCGCGCCAGATCAACTGGCCGATCTGGTCGCCGACTATGCGGTCCGGGACCGGCACTTCGCCGCGTTGCTGCTGGACGAGGCCGGCCTGCTCGACGCCGACTGATCCGGACGCGCCGGTCGCCGTCGGCCGGACGCGAAAGTGTTTCACGAAGTCTTCCGCCCGCCTTCGGGAGCGCCTACAGTCTCGGCCTACATCCCCCGCGCGTTCCCCACCGATGCGATCGGTCGCGCGATCCCCCACGGGCAGGAAGGCCCCATTATGCGTCGATTTCTGGCGTACGCCGCGACGGCGATTCTCGTCTCGACCGCCCTCACCATTGCCGCCGCGCCGACCCCCGCCGCCGCGGCCGACTCCGGCACCTTCAACGTGTTGTCCTACAACGTCGCCGGCCTGCCGGAGATCCTGTCCAGCGCGGCGACCGACCGCGACTCGGCCACCACCGCGATCGGCCGGCGGCTGAGCCCCTACGACATCGTGCACGTCCAAGAAGACTTCAACTACCACGCCAATCTGTACGCCGCCGACACCCACCCCTACCGGACCCCGACCAGTGGCGGCGCTGGCATCGGCAGTGGACTGAACTCGTTGTCCGACTACGTCTACGACTCCGACGACTTCGAGCGGGTCGGCTGGAACTCCTGCCAGCTCGACTCCGGCGACTGCCTGACCCCCAAGGGCTTCACCTTCATGCGGGTACGCCTGGCCGAGGGCGTCTATCTGGACCTGTACAACGTGCACACCAACGCCGGGGTCTCGGACGGTGACCTGGCGTCGCGGGCCGACAATCTCAGCCAGCTGACCTCGTTCATCTCGTCGCACTCGGCGGGCAACGCCGTCATCGTGATGGGTGACACGAACACCCGCTACACCCGGGCCGCCGACACCATCGCCGCGTTCGCCGCGAACAACGGCCTCACCGACGCGTGGGTGCGACTGGAACGCGCCGGGGTGGCCCCGGCGGCCGGGAGCGACGCGCTCGTCTGCGACGAGAGCGCGATCACCAACACCTGCGAGGTGGTCGACAAGGTCCTCTATCGCGGCAGCCGGTTCATCTCGCTCAACGCGACGTACTACAACAACGAGCACGCCAAGTTCCTCGACTCCAGCGGGCTGATGCTCTCCGACCACGACCCGGTCACCGTGAACTTCACCTGGTCGACGAACCCGGCGTACCGGTTCAGCGAGCAGTTCGGCGGGCCGCACGGCGGCTACTTCGACGACGTGGACAGCGTGCCGTGGGGCGCCCAGGCCACCGCGATCTCGTTGCGCGCCGGCTCTCGGGTCGATCAGGTGGGCGTGACGTTGAGCAACGGCACGACGCTCAGCCACGGCGGGACCGGCGGCACGTACGCGTCGCTGACCCTGGGTAGCACCGAGTACGTGACCAGCGCCTACTTGTGCCGGGCCGAGTACAACAGCCACACCCGGGTCTTCTACGCCCGATTCACCACCAACCTCGGCCGTACGCTCGCCGGCGGCTCCACCACCTCCGACTGCACCACCGTCACGGCGCCCGCGGGCTGGCAGATCGCCGGCTTCCACGGCCGGTCCGGCGACGAGGTCGACAAGATCGGCTTCATCTACTCCCCCAACGATTTCATGATCGTCAACCGGGCGACCGGCAAATGCCTGGACGTGAACGGCTGGTCGGCCGACGACGGCGCCGACGTCCAGCTCTGGACGTGCCACGGCGGCGCGAACCAGCGCTGGCGGTTCGAGGGGCTGACCGACGGCACCAGCCGCCTGATCAACACGGCCAGCGGCAAGGCCCTGGACGCCGCCGACTGCGGCACGACGGACGGCACCGACATCCAGCAGTGGACCTGGCTGGACAACGCCTGCCAGCGCTGGTCGGCTATCGACACGGACAGCGGCTGGATGCGGCTGCGGAATCCGAACAGCGGCAAGGTCGCCGACGTGGCGAACTGCGGATCGGCGGACGGCACCGACGTACGCCTGTGGACTTGGCTGGACAACTACTGCCAGCAGTGGCAGGCCCAGTCCTGAACCCCGTTCGTCCCGAGGCCGACCGGCCCCGGGGCAACGGTCGTCGCGCGGGCGTTCGTCACTTACCGTTGCGGCCATGGTGGAGCAGGCCCCGGCGAGCCACTCTGACGGCGAACCGAAGCGGCCGCCGGCGACGACCCGGTGGGCCGTGCCCGCGACGATCGGCACGGCGCTCGCGGCGACCGCGGGCTGGCTATCGGCCCCGCCGATGGGTGTCGACCTCGCCGCCCAGGTCGCGCGGGCCGACTTCTGGGCCCGGCACGGCGGCGCGGTCCTCGACTTCGGCTGGTACGGCGGGATCTCGCCGTACCAGTACAGCCTGCTGACCCCGGCCGCGATGGCCTGGTTGGGCGGCGGCGTGACCGGGGCCCGGTGGCTCGGCGCCCTCGCCGCCGTGCTCGCCGCGGCGCTGCTGGTCCTGCTGTTGCTGCGGACCGGTGCTCGACGGCCCCTGCTCGGCGGGGTGCTCGGCACGGTCGGCATCGTCGGCAACCTGGTGTCCGGGCGGATCACCTTCACCGTCGGGCTCGCGTTCGGCCTGGCGACACTGCTCGCGCTGACGGCACAGCGCCGATGGGTACGCCGCGCCGGTGCGATCGCCGGCGGGGTGCTCACCGGCGCGGCCAGTCCGGTGGCGGCGCTGTTCTGCGGCCTGGCCGGCGTAGCGGTGCTGCTGACGTCCCGGTCCCGGCGCCTGGACGGGCTGTTCATCGCCGCCGGGTCGGGCTTGTCGATCGGGGTCATGTCGTTGCTCTTCGGGGCCGACGGGCCGATGAACACCATCGCCTCCGACACGCTGCGCTCGGTCACGGTCAGCCTGCTGGTCGCCGTACTGGTGAATCCCCGGACCATCCGCGCCGGTGCGCTGCTCTCCGCCGCCGGAGTGCTGGCCGCCGCCGTCCTGGAGACGCCGGTCGGCCTCAACGCCGGACGGCTTTCCGCCACGTTCGCGCTGGCTGTGCTGCCCCTGCTGCTGGTCGCGGTGGCACTCTGGCAGCACCCGGTGGCGGTGCGGGAGGTACGCCACGCGGGCAACCCGATGGCGTCACCGGCCGCGTTCCGGCCGTTGCTGGCGGAGTTGAGCCGGTCTGCGCCGGTCGGCCGGATCGAGGTGGTGCCGACCGGCGACTACTGGGAGACCGCGTACCTGGCCGACCGGGTCCCCCTGGCCCGTGGCTGGCTGCGGCAGGCCGACATCGCCCGCAACCCGCTCTTCTTCGACGGGCAACTGACCGCCGGCAGCTACCTGAGTTGGCTGCAGGACAACGGTGTGTCCCTGGTGGCGATCGCGCGCGGGCCGGTCGCCCCGGTGGGCGCCCAGGAGGCCCGGCTGGTCCGCAAGCGCGAGCCGTACCTGACGGAGATCTGGCAGGGCGGGGCATGGACGCTGTACCGCGTCGCCGGGGCGCCGACCGTGCTGGACGGCGCGACCCTCGTGTCGTCCACCGCCGCCGGGATCACGCTGCTCGCGCCCGGGACCGGCGACGTTCTGGTACGCCTGCGATGGTCGGACTGGCTCGCGACCCGCGGCCCGGCGGCCTGCCTCGCCCCCGGCCCGCACGGCTGGACAACCCTGCGAGTACGCACCCCGGGCCGGTACACGGTCACCGGTTCCTTTCGCCCCGGCCCGGCCTGCCGGTAGCCCGCCGCCGCAAATGGCAGATATCGGACAGGTGTCTCGCGGGATTCTCGCGGCGAAATTTCATTAAATATTGTCTTCTAACGGTCTAGTACCAATCGCATCGAAGGGCCGGGACCATGGACGCCGAACTCACCGCTTTCGCCTCCACCGTCGCGACGTCGCTGGTCGGCGCGCTCGCCAAGCAGGCCTGGGAGAGCACCCGGGACGCCGTGGCCGCGATCTGGCGCCGGCGCCATCCGGCGCTGGCCGCCTCGGTGGCCACGAATCTCTCCACCACCCATTTCGAGCTGAGCCGGGGAGCCGGCCCGGACCGGGAACGGCAACTCGTCGACTATTGGCGCGACCAGCTCGCCGTCCTGATCCGCACGGATCCGGCCGGCTTCGCCGAGCTGCGCGGCCTCCTGCAGCCCGCCCAGCCCGCCGCCGTCCGGATCGGCGACGTGACGATCAGCGGGGTCACCAACAGCGGCTCGGGCACCATGAACGTGGGCGGCCAGGTGGTCAACAACTTCAGCGGGCGTCATGTCTGAGCACGGCCGGGCGACCGGGCGCGCCCGGGTCCAGGCCGCCCTGCCGCCGCTGCCACCCCCGGCGCCGGCCAACCCGGCCACGCTGAGCCGGATCGCGAACCACGGCAGCGGCACGCTGAACGCGGCCGGCCACGACGTCGTCAACAACCACGTCCAGCACCGCAACATCCAGCATCACCACGTGGAGAACCACCACGTCCAGAACTACGCGCCCGACTACTACGAGCACGCGCGCCGGTTCAGCCCGCTGGCGATCGCCGCGTTCGTGCTGGCCCTGATGTTCTGGCCGGCGGCCCTGCCGGTCGGCTATGCCGCCCGCGGCCGGATCCGGCGCACCGGCGAGCACGGCGGCGCCCTGGCCACGGCCTCGATCGTGATCGGCTGGTCGATGCTCGCGCTCACCACGATCTTCGTGGTCCTGTTCATCGCGCTGTTCAACACCAAGTCCGACGACTTGGCCATGCCCAGCGGTCCGACCGCCAAAACCATGGCCAAGCAGGTCACCGTACGCATCACCAGCGGTCCGGCCTGGCCGGAGTTCACGCCGGTCTCGCACCACCTCGGCGTCGGCTCCACGGTGACCTGGGTCAACAAGAGCGACGGCGAGTGCCGGCTGATCGCGACCCACGACGAACTGCCGGACGGCAAGGGTGCCAACCCGATCCCGCGCGGCGGCAGCTACGCCATCAAGTTCACCGAGACCGGCCTGTTCGGTTTCGCCTGCGACGGCGAGTTCGCCAGCGGCGGCTCCATCATGATCAGCTGAGCGCGGCGCTCCCTGCTGTTGTCAGTCGAACTGCTCAACCGTGCTTTGCAACGGCACCGCCGCCAAGCTGCCACATTTCATAGTTCCCACATTGGGCGTCGCCGGCTACCCCGGAGACGGCGCGAACCGGTGGCACGCCGTGCACATCCGCGATGTCGCCGCCCTGTTCCGCCTGGCGCTGGAGAAGGGTCCGGCCGGCAGATATTGGCACGCGATTGAGGACGGGGGCCTCCCGTTCCGCGAGATCGCCGAGGCCATCGGCAGCCGTCTGGGCCTGCCCGCCGTGAGCATTCCCGCGGACGTGCTGATGCTGCCGGGATACTTCGGGTTCCTCGCGAATCTGGTCACGCTGGACCTCCCGGCGTCCAACCTCATCACCCGCCGGACCCTCGGCTGGGAACCCGCTCAGCCCAGCGTGCTCGCCGATCTGGACAACGGCTATTACTTCTCCGCCGGCTGACGGCAGGGCGGCGTCAGAGGTTGGTCATCCGTTCGGCCGCCTCGTTGTACCGGCCGCCGGCCACCTGGATCTTGGCGGCGGCGTCCTCGATCTCGGTGAGTTCGTCGGCGGACAGCTCGACGGCGGCGGCCCCGATGTTCTCCGTCAGCCGGTGCGGCTTGCGGGTGCCCGGGATCGGCACGATCCACGGGCGCTGGGCCAGCAGCCAGGCCAGGGCGATCTGTCCCGGGGTGGCACCCTTGCGCCGGCCGATGCCCGCGAGCAGGTCGACGACCGCCTGGTTGTGCTCGAGCGCGTCCGGCGCGAACCGGGGAATGGTGCTGCGGATGTCGTTGCCGGCGTCGAACCCGGTCGACGCGGTGATGGTGCCGGTCAGGAAGCCCTTGCCGAGCGGGCTGTACGGCACGAAGCCGATGCCCAGCTCCGCGCAGGCGGCCAGCACCTCCTCCTCGGGACGCCGCCACCACAACGAGTATTCGCTCTGCACGGCCGTCACCGGCTGGACCGCGTGCGCCCGGCGGATCGTCGCGGCGGCCGCCTCGGACATGCCGAAGTGTTTCACCTTGCCGGCCTCGATCAGCTCCTTGACCGCGCCCGCGACGTCCTCGATCGGCACCTGCGGGTCGACCCGGTGCTGGTAGTAGAGGTCGATGGCGTCGACGCCGAGCCGCCGCAGCGATCCGTCGACGACGTGCTTGACCACGTCGGGGCTGCTCGTCACCCGCCCGCTCGGCTTGCGCCCGGCTTCGTCGATGTCCCAGCCGAACTTGGTGGCGATCACGACCCGGTCCCGGTACGGGGCGAGCGCCGCGCCGACCAGCTCCTCGTTGGCGTAGGGACCATAAATCTCGGCGGTGTCGAAGAACGTGACGCCCTGATCGACGGCGGAGCCGATCAGCGCGATCATCTCCTGCCGGTCCGGCTTGTCGCTGTAGCCGCCGGTCATGCTCATGCAGCCCAGCCCGATGGCGGAGACCTCCAGGCCGGCGCTGCCCAGGACGCGCTTGTCCATGCTCATCCCCTCTCCTTATGACCAGCGACGCTAGTCGCGCGGACGGGCCGCTGAGAGGCCCTGGCAGTACCCCTCAGCCCACGGGTTCGGTGCGATAGCCGGTGATCCAGCCGAGCGGGGAGCGCAACGTACACGAGGGCTCCGGATCTTGATCGTGGAAGTGCAGGACCAGATCGGGGTCGTCGGCGGCGAAGTAAGTCGCCGGATCGAGGGGCCGCATCAGGTGGACGCCGTCGCCGTGGCGCACGACGAGTTGCCCGCGCTCGGCGGTGATCTCGACGACGCCGTTGCCGTCGGTGTAGCTGCCAACCCGGGCGTCCAGCGCCGAGGTCGGCAGGTCGACCGGCTCGTACTCGGGCGGCGGCAGCTGGAGCACCGTGTCGATCAGCTCCACGGCCGCCGGGGCGTGCGAGTGGCCGCCGAGGTTGGTCAGCATGATGATGCTGAGGTCTTCGTCGGGGACGCGCACATAGAGGCTGGCGAAGCCCTCGATGCCGCCGTCGTGGTACACCAGCCGGCGGCCCCGGTAGGTGTTGAACACCCAGCCCAGGCCGTAGTCCTCGGCGCGTCCGCCGGACAGCCGCACCGGGGTGAACAGGCGCCGTTGCAGCGCCGCGCCGGCCAGCGTCCCCTCGCGCAGCGCCCGGTCGAAGCGCAACAGGTCCTCCAGCGTGGAGCCGAGGCCGCCCGCGCCACCGGGGATGGTCATGCTCAGGTACGGGGCGTTGACGAAACCGTCCGGACCGTTGTGGTAGCCGCGGGCGCGCTCGGGCACGATCGCCTCGTCGGACAGCACCCGCGTGTCGTGCATTCCGGCCGGGGTGAGCACCCGCTCGGCCAGCACGTCGGCGTAGGGGGCACCGGACACGCCGGCGGCGATCATGTCCAGCAGCCGGTAGCCGGAGTTGCAGTAGGCGTACCGGGATCCGGGCTCGAACTCAAGCGGCAGCGCGGCGAACCGGGCCAGCACATCGCCGTCGGTGTGGTCGATCCGGGACGCCTTGCCGTCGAAGTCGCCCTGCCGGGTGAAGTTGGGGATGCCCGAGGTGTGGGTCAGCAGGTGCCGCACCCGGACCTCGGCGGCGTGGGCCGGATATCCGGGCAGATACTCGCCGATCGGGACGTCGAGGTCCAGCAGGCCGTCCTGTTCCAGCAGCAGCACGGTCAGCGCGGTGAACGGCTTGCTGAGCGACGCCAGCCGGAAGACGGTCGTCGGGGTGACCGGCCGGCGCCACTCGAGATCGGCCAGGCCGTAGCAGCCGGCGAACAGCGGCTCACCGCGCCGGACCAGGGCCATCGCGGCGCCGGGCACCCGGCCGTCGACCTGCCGGAGCATCAACTCGCCGATTCGGGACGGGTCAGGATCGGAGGATGTCATGCGGTGAACGGTAGGGCGTGTCCAGCCGTGTCCAATCTCGACCGCCGTCCGTCCGGGCCACGGATACGGTCGGCGCATGCGCGCTCCCCGCAAAACACCGGCCCGCCGGGCCGTGCCGCTCTGTGTGCTGGTCCTCGCGCTCACCGGCTGCGGTGACCAGGAGCGGACCACCGTGGCCGGGCAGACCAGCCAGGTCAGCCCGGCGCCGACGAGCACCACCGCGCCGCCGACGCTGACGCCGACCACACCGACGGCGACCACCCCGACGGCGAAACCGACCACCCCGCCGTGCAAGCAGAACAAGGGCTGGTCCAGCGGCGAGACCCTGAAGTGGGTGAAGTCGATGGTCAAGATCGACAACAACAGCGACATCGCCCTGGGGCTTTACAGCACCGCGGGGACGGTGTGCAAGGCGATCCCGGTCCAGGTGGAATTCTGGCAGGTCGGCCTCAGCGACGCGGGCAAGACGTTCGACATGAAATCGGTCCTGCGTAAGCAGGTCGCGCTCGACGGGCGGCGCGTGATCACGGTGCAGACCCCGGCCAACCTCAAGCAGGACGACTGCAGCGGGACGATCACCGCGGTCTACGTCGGCAAGCCGCTGCGCACCGCCGAGTTGCCCCAGCAGATGGATATCTACAACCAGGCCGCCGGCGCCGACGTCAAGTTCCGCAGCAACCGGATCGCGTACCAGATCGCGGCGATGCCGACCCCGGAGTTCGGCCTCGACACGAGCGACTTCCTGGCGGACTGCTGAGTAGAGTGGCGCTTGTGGAGAGCGGGGACGAGACGCCGGCACCCCGGTCGTTGCTTCCGTTGCCGCGGCGCGCCGAGGACACTTCTTCGGCGTACGAGAAATGCCTCGCGGTTTTGATCGATCTGCTCGGCGCCGAGCGGCCGCCGCTGGCCTCGGACACCGGCCGCTCGCACCGGGTCTGGCACCAGCGGGCGCGGCAGGTGATCGCGCAAGCGGCGCAGAGCTCGCCGGCGCGGGACGAGTGGTTCGAGCCGCTGATGCGGGCCGCCGTCTACGATCCGGATCCGAGCTTCAACCGGCGGCTCATCGAGCCGGCCGTGACCACCTTCGGCCGACGGCGGGTGCAGCGGGCGCTGCTCGACTATCTGCGGGCCGGCACCGATCCGGAGCGGGCCGGCGCCGCCCGGGCCTGGTACTGGACGCAGGTCCCGCTGACCTTTCTGGCCGGCTCGCCCACCCCGACCCCGGAGAGCCGGGCCGAATTCGAGGCGGTCGCCGATCTGCGGCAGGAGTGGCGCGAAACGGCGCTGCGGGTGTTCGTCGCCAACAACGACCTTGATGTGCGGCGGTCCCTCCTGTCCGGACTCAACCTCAACCTGCGGCACTATCCCGAGGCGCTGCACGAGACGGTGGCCGAGGCCGTCCGAATCGCGCGGACCCACCCGGACGATTATCTGCGCCATCGGGTCGAGCACCAGGTCTGACCGGCGTATCGAAGATCGTCGGAGCGCCCAGCGGGCAAAGCGGCAAAGAACTCCGAATTGATATCCGACACATAACCATCTGTCAATGCCTTGCCTGCTGTCCGGGCCCGCAGCAGGCTGGGACTCGGCCGATTTTCGAAGCAAGGCGATCCGCCGACAGGGGACCCCATGGCACATCGCATCCGAATGCCCGGCAAATTCCTTACCTCCCGCAGCGCGGCCGCCGTGGCCGTGCTCGCCCTGATCGCGCCGGTGGCGTCCGCGCCCACCGCCGCCGCGGCACAGCCGAGATCAGCACCGAGCGGCGCCCCGAACGCCGTCATCACCTGGGACATCAACGCGCAGAACGCGATCTACGAGGTGGCCCGGCAAGCGCCGTACGTGACCGGCCGCGGCTTCGCGATGGTGCAGGGCGCCGTCTACGACGCGGTCAACGCGATCGCCGGCACTCCCTACCAGCCCTACCTGATCGCTCCCCCGGCCCGGCGCAGCGACTCGACGGACGCCGCCGTCGCCGCGGCTGCGTACCGGGTGCTGGTCTCGCTCTTCCCCAGCCAGTCGGAGACCTTGCGCGCGCAGTACGACGCGTCGCTCGCCGCGATCCCCGACGGCCGGTCCGAGCGGGGCGGCGTCGCGGTGGGCGAGGCCGCGGCCGCCGCGATGATCGCGGCCCGCGCGAACGACGGTGCGTTCGGCCCCGGAGCCTGGGTCGTCGGCACCGAGCCGGGCCAGTGGCGGCCGACCCCGCCGACCTATGCCCAGGACGGCGCGTGGGTCGGCGACGTCACGCCGTTCGCGATCCCGAACGCGACCGCGTTCCGCACCAGCGGACCGCCGGCGCTGACGAGTGCCGCCTACGCGCGGGACGTGAACGAGGTCAAGGCCCTCGGCTCGGCCACCAGCACCGTGCGCACCGCCGATCAGACCGAGGCCGCGATCTGGTGGCACGACCGGCGCCTGACCGAGTGGGCGATCAAGCGGCAGATCGCCACCACCCAGCGGCTGGACACCCTGCAGACCGCGCGCCTGTTCGCCACCGTGGACATCACGGTCGCCGACGCCGGGATCGCGTGCTTCAACGAGAAGAAGTTCTGGAGCTTCTGGCGCCCGGTCACCGCGGTCCAGCTGGCCGACACGGACGGGAACCCGGCGACCACCGCCGATCCAAGTTGGATGCCGCTACTGATCACGCCGCCGTTCCCCGACTACACCTCCGGGCACGCCTGCGCGACCGGCGCGACCATGACCGCGCTCACCCACTTCTTCGGCCGGGACGACATCGCGTTCAGCGCGTACAGCGCCGACTCCGGCACCACCCGCTCCTACGACAGCTTCTCGGCGGCCCTCGCCGAGCTGATCGAGGCGCGGATCTGGGGCGGCGTGCACTTCCGCACCGCCGACGTGCAGGGCGTGCGGATCGGCGTGGGCGTGGCAGATTACGTCTACTGCCACGAGTTCCAGCCCCGGAGATAACCGCCGTCAGCCGGCGGGGAGGAGCACGTCCATCATCCGGGCGGCGGCCCAGGCGAAGTCGTCGTCGAGTTCGCGGCTGGTCAGGGTGAAGCGGCCGGCGGCCTCCGAGGCCGCGAACCCGATGACGAAGGTGGAGAGCATGCGCTCCGCCCGGGCAACGCTCGCCTCGTCGACGCCGGCCTCGCGCAGGGTCTGATAGACGATCTCGCGGACCCGCAGAGCACCAGGCGTGGCGGCAGGGCGCTGCAACAGCAGCGGGAAGACCCCCGGGTGGCGACGGGCGGTGGCGCGCATCGCACTTGCCATCGCGCCCAGGCGATCACGCCAGGGTAATGCCGCCTCGGGTAGCGGCAGTTCCAGCAGCAGCTGTTCGACGAGGCCGTCGAGCAGCTGCTGCTTGTCGCCGACGTGCCGGTACAGCGCCATCGGCGTCACACCCAGGCGGTCGGCGACCGCGCGCATGGAGACCGCGGGCAGGCCTTTCGTATCCGCCAGTTCGAGTGTGGCGGCAAGCACGGCGGCGCGGTCGATTCTGGGCGGGCGCGGCATGGACACCTCCTGACGAGATAGGTTAGTCTCCACCGTATATATACATCGTATATTTACGGAGGTTCAGGTGCGGATCCTACTGTCCGACGGTTCCGGCCTCACGTCACGGCAGACCGCGAGGCTGCTGGCCCGAGCCGGGCACGATGTCGGAGTGCTCGCTCCCGAGCCGCTGGCGCTGGCGCGCATGACCAACGCCGTGCGCCGGTGGCATCGCGTGCCGGTCTACGGAGACCAGCCGCGGGCCTGGGCCGAGGCCACCATGCGGGTGCTGGACAACGAGCACTACGACGTGCTGCTCCCGACCCAGGAGCAGGTCGCGGTCCTCGCCCTGTGCAGCGACGAACTGACCGCCCGCGGCGTCGCGACCGCCGTGCCCACTTTTGCGGCGCTGCGGCGGGTGCAGGACAAGCTCAGTGCCGAGGAACTTCTCGTCGAGCTGGGTCTTCCCCGGCCGAGTTCGTTCGTCGCCCGCACTCCGCAGGAGCTGACCCGGGCGCCGTCGTTGCCGGCTTACCTCAAGGCACCCATCGGCACCGCCAGCAGCGGCGTGCGGCATGTTCGCAACCGCGCCGAACTCGCCGCGGCCGCCGCGACCTTCGACGCACAGTCGGCGTTCGAACTCGGCGGAGTGCTGGTCCAGCAGCCCGTGTCCGGGCCGCTGATCATGGTGCAGGCAATCTTCGAACGCGGTCGCCTGCTCGCGCTGCACGCCAATCGCCGCGACCGGGCCGGCGTCGGCGGCGGCGCCAGCCACAAGACAAGCGTGCCGACTGACGCGCTGCGGAGCTGCGTGGAGCTGATCGGAACCAGGTTGAACTGGCACGGCGCCCTGTCCTTTGACGTCATCGACACACCGCCCGCGCCGATCATCATCGACATCAACCCGCGCCTGGTCGAGCCCGGCAACGCCGCGGCGGCCGGCCTGGACCTGGTGTCCGTGCTCCTCGAGGTCGCCACCGGCCAACCGCACCCGGCACGGCAAGCCTCGCGGCCCGGCGTCCGAACCCACCAACTTCTGCTCGGCCTGCTCGCCGCCGCCAAGGACGGTGGACGGGCCGCGATCACCCGCGAACTGCACGCGGCCCTGACTCACCGCGGTGACTACCGGGCCAGCAACGAGGAGCTGACCCCGCTTGGCGGCGACCCGATCGCCGCCGCCTCGCTGGCCGCGATGGTCATCGCATTGACCACCGCTCCCGGCCTCCACTCCCGACTCATGGGTGGATCCGTTGCCAGCTACGCGCTCACCCCCGCAGGCTGGCTTGGGCTGTCGGCCGAAGCGCGCTGAGCGCTACCGGGCGAGCTCGAACGGCTTGCCGTAGCTCACCTTGATGGGCAGGTCCGGCCCGTAGCGCTCGGCCAGCTCCGCCTTGGCGCGCTCGACCTCGGTGGTGGTCACCTCGATGCCGCTCCCGTCGATCGCGGCGGCGACCGAGTTGATCGGCAGCCCCTTAGCCCGCCAGAACTCGATGTCGTCGCTCACCCGGTCGCGCATCGCCGCCAGCTCCGTCTCGTTGAACCGCGCGTCGACCATCTCGACGCAGTCCGCCGCGAAGTCGTGCAGCACCCACGCGTCGAAGGCCGCCGATGGCTTGCGGTACACCCGGACCTTGTTCTGCTCGCCGCGCAACTCCATGCCGGAGAAGACGTCGGCGAAATGGCCCATCGCGTACGGCTGGATCCGTCCGACGAGTTTGCCCAGCGCGTCCTGGTTGGCCGGCCACGGCGTGCCGTCGATGGTCGTCGGCGACGGCGAGGTGGCCGTGGCGCAGCCGATCGTACGCACGAACGCGCTCCCGCTCGAAGCCGGCGGCCGGCCCGGTGTCGGCCCGGCAACCGGCCCGGCGCACCCGGCCAGCGCGAACACCGCCGCCGCCAGCAGGGTCCCCCATGTTTTCTTCGTCATGTGCCCTCCGACGCGGCCCGGGCTACCCCGGTTCCTGATCCACCGGCGACACGATGGTGGCCGGTTTTGACCCCGATGCTGTGACGGATCATGCTGGTGGGGTGATGCGACCGTCCTCCGACCGGCCGGAGCGGCAGCGGCGCAACGCCGCGCCGCGCATTCGTGACGTCGCGGCCGCGGCCGGCGTGTCGTATCAGACCGTGTCGCGGGTGCTGAACGACTCCCCCAACGTGCGGCCGGACACCCGCAAGCTCGTCCTCGACGTCATCGACCAGTTGCAGTACCGGCCGAACAGGGCCGCGCGGGCACTCGGCCTGGGCCGGGCGAACGCCGTCACGGTGGTGACCGCGAACACGACCCTTTACGGCTATGCGAGTGTCCTGCAAGGAGTCGAGGAGGCCGCCCGGCTGATGGGCCTGGCGGTCGGCGTCCGGGTGGTCGAGTCGGAGGCCGCCGATGACGTACGCCATGCGGTCGAGTATGTCAGCGATCCCAGCGCCGGCAGTGTCGTCGTGGTCGCCTTCGACCCGGCCGGTGCCGGCGTGCTGCGCGGGTTGCCCGCCGACGTGCCCACGGTCGCCGCGACCGAGGCCGGCGGCCTGCCGGAGGCCGACCGGACCATGATCTTCCTGGACGAGCGGCAGGCCGCCGCGGACGCCACCCGGCATCTGCTCGAGCTGGGCCACCGCACGGTGCACCACGTGGCCATCCCGTCCGAGACCGGCACGAGCGCGCGGCAGGGCGGCTGGCGGGACGCCCTGGACCAGGCCGGGGCGCGGGTGCCGGAGGTCGTCTCGGCCGGGTGGGACATCCACTCGGCGTACCAGGCGGGCCGGCAACTGGCGGCCGACAGTGCGGTCACGGCGATCCTGTGCGGCAACGACGACACCGCGCTCGCGGTGCGCCGGGCGCTGCACGAGGCCGGGCGGGACGTGCCGGGCGAGGTGAGCATTGTCGGTTTCGACGACGTGCCGGGCGCGGCGTACTGGACGCCGGCGCTGACCACGGTCCGGATGGACTTCGTCGCGCTGGGCCGGGCCTGCCTGTCGGCCCTGGTGGCCGAGCTGGGCGGCGCCGGTCAGCCGGCCGTGGCGCTGGACGCCCCCCGGCTGGTGGTCCGCGAATCCACCGCGCCGCCGCGCGAACGCTAGACACCTGTTAGTAACGAATCTGCAACAACCCCTTTTCACCAGCGGATGTGACCGGTCACACTCACTCCCACGCCGCATGTGATCGGTCACTTGTGGCGGCGGGTTGGGTACGGCTTCGTCCCGGTATCAGGCGCCGACAGGGTTTTCGTCCCCCCTGCGGCGTGCCGGTGGCGAACCCAGGTCGCGTGCCCCCGCACGCGGCTGCGCTCCCTTGCCCGGCGGCTGACCTACAACAGGAGGTAAGCAACCGTCATGAGATCGATCGGCATGAAAGTGCTCTGCGGTGCGGTCGTGGCGACCGCGCTGGCCGCGGTGCTGCCCGCGCTGCCCGCCAGCGCCGCGGCGTCCACGCTCACGGTGGATCTGGCGACCGGCACGGGCGCGCTGCGCTACGGCGCCACCGGGTTCCTGTACGGCCTCGGCGACGAGGGCATCCCGAACGAGACGATGCTGGCCGCGCTCAAGCCCCAGGTCACCGCGCAGAAGGCGCCGGACGGCCTGCAGCACCCCAACGGCGACGCGCTCAAGATCGCGCCGATGTTCAAGCGGGCCGGCGGCCGCGACATCCAGATCTACATGCAGGACATCTACCAGTCCTGGCCGTACGACGACCTGGGCATCGCCGACTACCTGGCCAAGGTGGACACGATGACCCGCAAGGTCGTCGCCGACCCCTACCGCAGCTCGTACGTCTACGTGCCGTTCAACGAGCCCGACCTGCAGTGGTACTCCGGCGACCTCGCCGGCCTCGAAGCCGACTGGAAGACCGTCTTCCAGAAGATCCGCTCCATCGACTCCACCGCCCGGATCGCCGGGCCGAACTTCGCCAGCTACCGCTCGGCCGACCTGCGCACGTTCCTGACCTACGCGCGGGACAACGCCGTGCTGCCCGACGTGATGACCTGGCACGAGCTGGGCGACGACTTCTACTCCAGCTGGCAGACCCACTACGACGACTACCGGGCCATCGAGACCAGCCTGGGGGTCAGCGCCCGGCCGATCACCATCAACGAGTACGGGCGCTCCTCCGGCGACCTCGGCGTGCCCGGCAACCTGGTGCAGTTCGTGGCCAAGTTCGAGGCCAGCAAGGTGGACGGCTGCCTCGCGTACTGGACCACGGCGGGCGGGCTGAACGACCTGGTCACGCACAACAATCAGGCGACCGGCGGCTGGTGGCTGTACAAGTGGTACGGCGAGCTGACCGGCAACACCGTCGCCGTCACGCCGCCCTCGGCCGGCGGCTCGCTGCAGGGAGTCGCGGCGCTCGACTCGACGAAGAAGCAGGCGCGGGTCGTCTTCGGCGGCAACAACCCGGCCTCGGGTACGTACGACACGAACGTCGTGGTGAAGGGCATCCCGAGCTATCTGGGCAGCACGGTCCACGCCACCGTGTGGGGTGTCGACTACAGCGGTCTCAATCCGTCGACCGGGCCCTACGTGGTCAGCGAGAGCGACTACACCGCGTCGAGCGCTCAGATCACCGTCCCGCTGACCGGGCTCAAGGGCCAGTCCGCATACCAGGTCATCGTCACCCCCAACACGGACCTGTCGACGATCTCCAGCTCGCGCTACCAGGCCGAGTACGCCGGGATCGCCGGCACCGCGAAGGTCACGTACGGGAGCAACACCGGCTACTCGGGGACGTACTTCGTCGAGGGCTACGGCGCCAGCACCACGGCCAGCACGAAGTTCGTGGTGACCGTGCCGTCCGACGGCTACTACAACCTGGGCCTGCGCTACTCGGCCGGGCCGTACACCGGCGCGCCGACCGCCCGGTCCATCCGGCTGCGTCTCAACGGCGCCGACCTGACCGACGTGGCTCTGCCCGGCACAGCCGACTGGAACACCTGGAACACCGTCACCACCAAGGTGTTCCTTCCGGCCGGGATCAGCCGGGTCGAGTTCAACGCGTACGCAAGTGACGACCGCGACGCAGTCAACCTGGACTACCTCGACGTGGCGGCGGCCTCCGGAACCATCACCCCGTACGAGGCCGAGGCGAGTGGCAACACGCGCGCCGGCACCGCCGTGGTGGTCAGCGACTCGGCCGCATCGGGCGGGCAGTACGTCGGCTGGGTCGGCGCGGGCGCGGCCAACACCGTGCGGTTCAACAGCGTGACGGCGTCGGCCGCGGGCCGGTACCGGATGGTGGTCGGCTATGCCAACGGCGAGCTGGGCTCCGGCGCCACCAACTACAACAGCAACATCGTCGACCGGTACGCCGAAATCAGCGTCAACGGCGGTACCGCCAAGAAGGTCTTCTTCCGCAACACCCTCGGCTGGTCGAACTACTGGACCACCGTGGTGGACGTGGACCTCGCGGCCGGCGCCAACACGGTCACCTTCGGCAACAGCTCCAGCGGCTACGCGCCGAACATCGACCGCATCCAGATCGCCGCACCGATCGGTTGACCAAGCGGGTTCCGCCGCCCGCCGCGGCGGCGGAACCCCCAACCGGTCAGGCGTTTCCAAGACGTACGACAGGAGCAGTAGTGAGCTCGTTGGGCACCAGCCTGGTGTGGGGACACTCGGCGTTGCAGCTGGTCATTGACTCTTCGGCCGACGGCCCGGTCGGCGTGCGGATGTTGTCGCCCGGCCATCCGGCCGACGAGGTCCGGGCGACCCAGCCGCTCGTCGAGGTGCTGATCGCCGGCGCCGGCCGGGCGCGGGCCTCGCACCGCTTCGCCGAGACGGCCGTGGGCCGGCGGTTGCGCTACGCCGGCGCCGAGCCGCGGCGCGACGGCGCCTGGCACGAGCTCAGCGTCGACCTGCGCGACGACCAGACGGGCCTGACGGCGCGCACGGTCTTCCGTTCGCCGGACGGGGTCGGCGCCTGCCAGGTCCGGACCACGGTGACCAACCGGGGGCTGGAGCCGGTCCTGCTGCTCGGCGTCACCTCCTTCGCCACCGGCCTGCTCGGCCACCCGATGGCGAGCCTCGACCTGCTGCGCGGGGACAGCGAGTGGCTCGGCGAGGGCCGCTGGACCCGCGAGCCGCTGCGCACCCGGATCGCCGATCTCAACCTGCGGCTGCACGGCCAGGACGGCCGCGGCCGGCTCGCGGTGGTCAGCACCGGCACCTGGTCCACCGGAACGCACCTGCCCACCGGCGGGATCGTCGACCGCGACAGCGGGCACGCCTGGCTGTGGCAGGTCGAACACAACGGCGGTTGGCGGTGGGAGGTCGGGGAACGCCTGGACGGCGCCTACCTGGCGCTGCTCGGCCCCACCGACATCGACCACCAGTGGCAGCAGCGGCTCGCGCCCGGCGAGTCCTTCACCACGGTGCCGGCGTCGATCGCCGTCTCGGCGTCCGGGCTGGACGGGGCCGTCGCCGAGCTGACCGCACACCGGCGCGCGCTCGTGCGCCCGCACCCCGACCGGGCCGCGCTGCCGGTCGTCTTCAACGACTACATGAACACGCTGATGGGCGATCCGACCACCGCGAAGCTGCTGCCGCTGATCGACGCGGCCGCGACGGCCGGAGCCGAGATCTTCTGCATCGACGCCGGCTGGTACGACAACGACACCACGTGGTGGGACAGCGTCGGCGAATGGCAGCCGTCGCAGACCCGCTTCCCGCGCGGCATCGAGGAGGTGCTCGCCCACATCCGCGATCGGGGCATGGCGCCGGGGCTGTGGCTCGAGCCGGAGGTGATCGGCGTCCGCAGCCCGATGGCGGAGAAGCTGCCGGCCGAGGCGTTCCTGCAGCGCGGCGGGGTCCGGCTCGTCGAGCACAACCGCTACCACCTGGACCTGCGGCACCCCGCCGCGGTGGCGCACCTGGACGAGGTGGTCGACCGGCTGGTCGAACAGCTCGGCATCGCCTACTTCAAACTCGACTACAACATCGACCCCGGACCCGGCACCGACCTGGACGCCGAGAGCGTCGGCGCCGGCCTGCTCGGCCACAACCGGGCCCACCTGGCCTGGCTCGACGGCCTGCACGAGCGGCACCCCGAACTCATCCTGGAGAACTGCTCCTCGGGCGCCATGCGGATGGACTACGCCCTGCTCTCCCGGATGCAACTGCAGTCCACCAGCGACCAGCAGGACTACCGGCGCTACCCGCCGATCGCGGTCGCGGCGCCCATGTCCGTGCTGCCGGAACAGTCGGCCAGCTGGGCGTACCCGCAACCGGAGATGCCCGACGAGCACCTCGCGTACGCGATGTGCACCGGAATGCTCGGCCGGCTCTACCTTTCCGGGCGCCTGGACGGCATGCGGGCCGACCAACTGCGCTCGGTGAGCGACGCCGTCGAGGTCCACCGGGACATCCGCGCCGACCTGGCCCGGGCGACGCCGCTCTGGCCGCTCGGCCTGCCCGGCTGGGACGACCCCTGGCTCAGCCTGGCCCTGCGCGCCGGCGACGTCACCTATCTCGCGGTGTGGCGGCGCGAAGGCGCGGACGAAACCACCGTCCTCACCCTGGACCACCTGCGCGGCACCCAGCTCGACGTCGACGTGCTCTACCCCCGCCACCTGCCGCCCTGGGAATGCCAGTGGGCACCCGAATCCGGGTCGCTCACCGTCACGCCCAGCCGACCCGACCCCTATTCCGCGCGACTTTTCCGGCTCTCAACCCCGAACCCGTAACAATCCCAACCATCGAAGGATCATCATGAAACGTTTGATCAGCGCCGCCGTCGGCGTGACGCTTGTTCTCGGTATGGCCGCGTGCAGCGACCCCGGCTCGGAAACCACCACCGACACCGCCGTCACCTGGGCGGACCCGACCGCGAAGCTGGACGGCGTCAAGCTCACCATCTGGGCGGCGCAGAACAGCAACACCGTGCCCAAGAAGGTGATCGAAGGCTTCCAGGCCGCGACCGGGGCCACCGTCGAGGTGGTCACCATTCCCGACCCGTACGAGCAGAGCATCCAGACCAAGGTCGCCACGGGCGACAAGCCGGACCTCGCGTTCTGGCAGCCGACCGCGTCCATGCTGACCGCGATCAACGCCAAGACCAACCTGCAGCCGCTGACCGGCGCCCCCTGGCTGGACAAGCTGTCGCCGGACCTCAAGGACATCACCGGGCTGCTGGACAACACCCGCTACGCCGCCCTGATCACCAGCCCCGCTGTCGAGGGCGTCTACTACAACAAGGAGGTCTTCGCCGCGAACGGCATCACCGCCACGCCGAAGAACTTCGCCGACATGGTCACCCTGGCCGGCCAGCTCAAGGCCAAGGGCGTCACCCCGTTCTACGAGATGGGCGGCGACCGCTGGGCCACCCAGTGGTGGGTGCAGGTGCAGCTCGCCGACGCCGCGAAGAGCGGGCTCTGGGACCGGATCAACACCGGCAAGGAGAAGTTCACCGACCCGACCGTGCTCGACGCGATCAAGAAGTACCAGGACCTGATCAAGCAGGGGCTGTTCAACTCCGACATCAAGACCGCCAAGTTCGAGGACCAGGGCGCGGCGCTGCTGGACGGCAAGGCGGCCATGGTCGTACAGGTCAACTCGTTCTTCGGGCAGCTGCAGGCGAAGGCCGACACCGCGACCCTGAACAAGAAGATCGGGTTCTTCCCGATCGCCCCGTCGGGCAACGTCGGCACCTTCATCCCGGACCAGTCCAACGCCCTGGTCGCCTTCAAGACCGGGGACGCCAAGCGGGAGGCCGCCGCCCGGCAGCTGCTGTCCTACTGGATGGGCCCCGGCTACCAGGACTTCATCACCGACCGGCAGACCGTGTCGCTGGAGACCGCGGTGGCGAACCCGGCCGGCGTGCCGCAGGCGCTGCTCGACGTCCACGCCGCGCTGCCGACCTCGGTCGGTTCGATGCAGGCGCTGGCGGTCGCCAACCCCGACCTGTACATCAACCTGGCCGACATGATCGCTGGCACGATGACACCGGACCAGGTCGCCAAGGCGACGCAGGACCAGTTCGCCCAGCTAGCCAAGGCCGCCGGCGCGGCCGGCTTCTGACCCGCAACAGCACTCGGCGTACGAGGCGCGGCCCGCCGCGCCTCGTACGCCACCGCAAAGGAGCCGTCCCGAGATGTCCACCGCAATCCATCCGCCGGTGCCGGACCGCCTGAGTTCGCGACCACCGTCGGTGCCGGCCCGGCGCGCCCGCAAGGCGATCGCCCGGCGTACGCATCCGATGTGGTTCCTGATCCCGGCGTTCGCGGTGCTGCTCGTCTTCTTCTTCCTGCCCACGCTGTTCAACTTCATCTACGCCTTCACCGACTGGTCCGGCTTCAAGGCCGCGATCAACCCGGTCGGCTTCGACAACTTCGCCGAGCTGGCCACCAACGGCACGCTCTTTCGCGCGCTGCGCATCACCATCGTGTACGCGGCCCTGGTGGCGATCTTCCAGAACGTCTTCGGTTTCGTGCTCGCCGTGCTGCTCGAGCGCGACAACTGGCTCAACCGGATGGCCCGGATCTTCTTCCTCATCCCGGTGCTGATGTCCGCGCTCGCCGTCGGCTACATCTTCCAGGCCCTGCTCAAGCCCACCGGCGGCATCAACGAGATGATCGCCGCCGTGCTCGGCCACCCGTTCGACTACGCCTGGCTCGGCGACACCACCTGGACCATCGTGGTGGTCGCGCTGATCCACGCGTGGAAGTGGATGGGCCTGTCCATGCTGATCTACCTGGCCGGGCTCAAGACCATCCCGGAGGACGTGATCGAGGCCGCCACGATCGACGGGGCGTCCCGCTGGCGCACCTTCTGGACCATCCGGTCGCCGCTGCTGGCCCCCGCGGTCACCTTCAACGTCGCCACGGCCCTGCTCGGCTCCATGAACGGCTTCGACGTCGTGCAGGCCACCACCGGCGGCGGCCCGGCGCGCACCACCGAGATCCTCAACATCTTCATCTACCGCACCTTCGGCCAGGGCCTGTTCGCCCAGGCCACCACGATGAGCCTGGTGCTGTTCCTGCTCGTCGCCCTGATGGCCTTCCCGGTCATCTACATCCTGCGCAAACGGGAGGAGATCCTGTGACCCGGCCAATCGGACTCAGCGACCGGCCGATCTGGCGGCGGCTGCAGCCGGTCGTCACCATCGTCCTGGTCGCCGCCGTGATCGGAATCCCGCTCTGGCTGGTGGTGGTGACCGCCGGCAAGTCGCAGGGCGAGGCGCTCAACCCGGATCTGTCCCTGCCCAGCCAGTGGCACCTGCTGGACAACCTGCGCCAGGTCTGGACCGACGCGGACGTGCCGGCCGCCTTCTTCGGCAGCCTGCTGATCGTCGTGCCGACCGTCGCCGGGGTGCTCACCTTCGGCTCGATGGCCGCCTGGGTCCTGGCCCGGCGCGCCACCCGGCTCAACGCGATCCTGTACGCCCTGGGGATCAGCGGGATCATCCTGCCCCCGGCCGTGGTCACCGTGGTGCTGCTGCTGCGCCAGCTGGGCCTCGCCGGCACCGCCATCGGCATGATCGGTGTCTACATGGGCATCTACATCTCCACGGTGATCTTCTTCGTCACCGGCTTCGTGCGCACCATCCCGACCGCGCTGGAGGAGGCCGCCCAGATCGACGGCGCGACCCCGTTCACCGTGTTCCGCCGGGTGGTCCTGCCGTTGCTGCGGCCGGTGCTCGCCACCGCCACGATCCTGATCTGCCTGTACGTCTGGAACGACGTCTTCTACGCGTTCTTCGTGATCGGCGGGCGCCTGGACACCCTGCCGCTCAACCTGTTCCGGGTGGCCAGCGCCGGGCTCTACCTGAACAACTGGCACCTCATTTTCGCGTACGTGATCCTGATGAGCCTGCCCCTGGTGGTCGTGTTCGCGGTCGCGCAGCGCAAGGTCATCTCCGGGATCACCGGCGGCGCCGTCAAGTAGCGTGGGCGCGTGAACCTTCCGGCGGACAGTCATGTGCACAGCGAGTGGTCCTGGGACACGCCGGTCGGGTCGATGGCGGGCTCCTGCGCGCGGGCGGTGGAGCTCGGGCTGCCGGCGATCGCCTTCACCGAACACCTCGACCACACGGTCCTGACCATCACCCTCGGCGGCGAGTACGCGAGCGACCATCTCACCGCCCTGGCCACGCCGGACGGGCGGCTGACTCCGCCGGCGTTCGACGCGTCCGGCTATCTGGCCGAGATCGAGCGGTGCCGGGAACGGTTTCCGGGTCTGCGGATCCTCAGCGGCCTGGAGATCGGCGAGCCGCACTGGCACGCCGAGGCCTGTGCGAAGGTGCTCGGGGCGGGCAAGTTCGATCGGGTGCTCGGCTCCCAGCACTGCCTGCCGGACCGGTC
>Ga0307515_10005929_pt1 | contig 24643 bp, 32 predicted proteins | sample 17_EM_MG_FD_194513 | JGI IMG/M metagenome (GOLD analysis project Ga0307515, IMG submission 194513) | Populus trichocarpa ectomycorrhiza microbial communities from riparian zone in the Pacific Northwest, United States - 17_EM | ecosystem: Host-associated > Plants > Roots > Unclassified | place... | reverse complement strand
GTGCAAAGCTCGCCACGTGATGTGGCTTTAATGCTGCGCAGTCACTGTGCCACATTACATGGCGAGCTTAGCACTCGGTATTCTGTAACCGCCCAATGACGGTTGGGGACGGTGGATGTCGGCCGGGGACGGCGAAAACGCCGTCATCGGCAGACAACGGCCGTCCTGCCGTCATTCATATGCTAGGACGGGACAGACGGTCTTGGCGCCGTCCCGTCCGTCCTGGCAAGATCTCGGACGGCATTGCCGTCCCCGGCCGTCGGACGGGACGGTTGAGAACACTGATCATTGATTCCATCAGGCAGGTGAGTTGACCGCATGCCTGATCATTGTTCATTTGCCAACATTCACAGTTGCGGAGAAGTGGTAGAACTGTTTGAGTTAGGATATGTCAGTTCATTGAGGCAAGAAGTTGTTATTGGTATCTCGAGGGTCACGAGCTGCGGGATGAGTCGAGGAGGCGTCGTTGGTTGCTTCAATCATAGACCTGGGAACACGCATTTCTCCTGATACGTATTTCCAGAGACCATGTGCAAGAAGTAGGGCTTTCGCTTCTATGGCCCATTGTCTATAGTTGCGCTCATTAAGTTTTGTAGCCGTGGTCGGCATCGCAGAGGTTCAAACAAAGGGTTGCGAGACATTAAAGAAGGCAGAGATTAAGAAACATTGGAAAGGGGGAGGTTGAGAAACTATAGAGGCACGACTAAGAGGTGTTGATTCAGTCCAATGCAACCCAAGGCAGAGGAGAGATGATAAACAAAGTCTAATAGTAGGCGTTGATTCCAAATCACAGTGCCGGGCTCATAACCTGTTGAGATTAATCGAGTACAAATCGAGATATTGAATTGACTATCGTACAACAGTGATTGTCCAAAGAACAAAGAGAGAGAGAAACAAAGGCAAATATATGGGAGAGGAGAGACCATACTCGGGCGAAGCTGAGTATAACATCCGGAGAGAGATGCCGAGCATCACTCCCGGGGCTAGATCTTTTCCTCGGCATAGGGGCTATGGGCCCGCAAGCCACTGGCCATATGCCGTGGCCGATTGGGGCTGTAAGACCCCGAACGCCACACAAGCCATCGGGCCAAATTCCGTGCCAACGCAATACCGTTGCAAACGTACACGACGGTGATAGTATATGTAGAAGTGTAGTAGTAATATTATCACTGAAGATCAATGGAGCCGGCAATATAGAATAGCCATTACCTGGCCCTGGACACGACACGTGCAAACAACATGAACCCTAACCACCCGCCATTACATTTGCCCAATAATTTAGGGCACAATCCGGCGGATTGAATTCAGGTTATATGTTCCATTGATTGATTCTGAGCCTAAGTTAATGATGCTACGAAATCTTCAGCGATTGGCAAGCTGGTGATCCGCACGAACCCTAGCCCAGCACATATTAGCACTCACCTGATAGGTAAGACTCCTTATCCTGGGACGGTCCCCATGTAGTTTAATCGGTTTGGATGTTGGAGTGGCGCAAGCTAACCCACAATAGAATTCTGTACAGTATGTAAGACAACTGAAGAATCTATCGTGATATGCGGACTAAAGGTTGAGCTCGTTGTTCCATGAACTCAATTGAGGTAACAGTGTAATTCTCTGTCAAGGTAAATTCTCGGCATTGGTGTGAAGAAGTAACACAAGAGTCCCATCGGACGCCTGCGTTGGGGGTAGGTGTTAATCAATAGCGCGCGCATGCAGGTGCTAAGAATTATCGTCAAGATAAGGTTTGCCAGTATGATAGATGATCACTGCACAATGCATGTGCAGGTTCTGCTTCCATGTACAAAACCGAGTTATTTTGTCAGAAATAAAGGAGGTGATCCCCAAAACGGGACCGTATGCCTAGCTGACGAATAAGTGGTAGTCCTCAGGAAAACTCCGTATTTTAACCGCTGATAGTCTGGGCCGGTCCGACCTAGAATGTTTCGAATCCTTGTGACACCTAAATAGGTTATGCATACGACAAGGTTAGAACACATAAAATTGAACAGTACCGTGATTGATCGCCATGGGGTGCACCCTTGCGCTGAAAAAGTAATCACCACTAAAAGCTTGGTACTTGTAACGGCTATATACTGGTTGGCATATATACCTTACCTTGTTAAATTTAGTTCCTTCCACAACTAGTCTAGAAACTCTCACTCTACCATAATCCGAGACTACCCCACCGCCTGTCGTACTGGTCACATTATCAGATATACACCAAGTGTCATTTAACACCTAACTACAGGGTTAGGATTTTTAGATTCCCGTAAGCTATACAATCGGTCAAGTACAGTGGCACTCTCACCAATGAACCTTGACTGAACTCACATCAGCTTGTTCTCGAAACCACTTTCAGACTGAGCAACTCTGAGTGATTATATTTAAAAATAGTCCGACTACTCCCGGCCATGGCAAATGACATCAGCAAATGGAACAACACCTCAATCAACCTCACCATTGATCCGACTGGAAAACGAAATTTTTTTGCCCTTAAACATCCTCTAGGCAAGCCATTAATTCCAAATCCTGATCAGGAGCACTACTTTCTTGCTAAGCTGACCTCTGTGATATTCAGTTGCTGTCGCCCACAATCGATTGTACTTAGACGGCGGATGGTTATATGAGAAAAACAAGACTAGCAACATAGGGTTTTACAGTAAGTAATTGAAACACCCGCCAATAGATCATTAATAAACGACGAATAGCCGGTGATAATTGGCTGTTGTCGATTGGTTTGCATTCCGCCTTTGATTGGTCGAGTTATAAAGTGCATTCATTCCTTAAGAAATCTATTCCTCATCAAACGGATGGAGTTTCATTCTCTCGCGGAGTATCTGATATGCAATTTCTGGTATTTGGAGGGTATGAAAATTCGAGTTATTGGATATACAATACTGAAAGCAATGTTTGGACGGAACAAATGCCGCAACTCTCTAACATTATTCAAGGAGGGGCAACTGTTGATCCAAACCAAGGCATTGGATATTATCTGGGCGGTAGAGTTGATAACGAATGGGTGGACGGGCTACTTTCTTGTGATCTATCTAACTGGCGCTTCCAGAATCACACTTTACCTTTGAATTCACTCTCAGGACTATTTTTAGAGTATCTGCCTGTCGGTAAGAGCGGTATCCTAGTGTTCTTCGGAGGACGTAATTCCACAGTAACCGTGGGTTGCCATTTTTGTCAGCAAAATGGAGTCCATCTCTCGCTGAAATCTATATAAAATTAGTCGCTGACATCCTGGGGCACAGAGGGATATGGATCAGATCCACGTATACGATATTGCCACCCATTCCTTAAGCAGTCAAATCGCCAAGGGCTCTGATGGGATCCCGAAATCACGTTACTCTGGGTGCTCTGTGATGAAAATGGCTCCAGACAATACCAGCTACAACATCTACATTCAGGGTGGTTCTAGTTTCAATCAACAGCAGACATTCGATGACATCTGGGTCCTGAGTATACCTTCGTTTACTTGGATCAACATTACCACTGGTATTTAGCGCTTCTTACTTAAACTATTTTGAAGATTGCTAACTATCGTTGAAGCCGACAGAACTCTAAGTCAATTTGGTCACACATGCAACACATTCGGAAGACATATGATCAGCACGGGGGGAAATCATGGAGATACTCAGACTGCCTTGTTTTATATTTTTGACCTTGTCAACCTCTACTGGAGAAATAGTTATCACCCAATGTTGCCTCCGTATATATTGCCGGCAGCAATATTCAACATAATAGGCGGAAGGTTTGAGGGATCACGCTTTCGGCAATCTGCATTACTGCTGCTGACTCCGTGTGACGTACAGTTCCTCTGGGAATGCAACAAAAAAAGAACCAACTGATGGCTGGTCTTCTCAAATACTACGTGACATATTCAATAATACCATACCAGGTTCGCCCACTTCACTACTAAACGGCTCAACACCAGATGCGCCGACTTCATTATCAAAAGGTTACCCACATACTGGAAAGATCATTGGCGCCACACTAGGAGGGATTCTAGGGCTAGGAATTATGTTGTATTTGCTCTATACGCTGCGTTGGAAGGCTCAGGAAAGAAAGAACGGGAATTCTGGCGCTAGCTACACAGAATTTCAATCCCGCCAGCCCTCAGCTTCACCTCCCCGGCTGAAGTGTTTTCGAATATCCGGCATCCCGACAAATTATAACCAGAACAAACTTGTCGATATTCTTCGCGCCAGTTACTTGTCTCACACTTTCAAGCATGACCAACTATCGCTCTTCGGATCATGTTACGATGACACTAAAACAGCATTGCTCAACTTAGACGATTGCGCCGAAAACATGCAGCTTTGCGGCTATCTGCAAGTTCAAGATTCCGGTGACAGCCGCAAGATATTGGAGATTGATACTCATTTTTATAATCTGACACTGTTAAACGATCCCGTGGGTGAAGTACTTGCTGAGTTAGTTTTTGCCTGACCCTGCCAAAGTTACGGCAGATGCTGATATGTTGCAGCGTGATTGCGGTGACCGGACTTGCCGGGCATGCGTTTGAATCATGGATGAGCCCTAAAACTAATCAAATGTGGCTAAAGGATATGCTTCCGCGAGAGTTTCCAAACATCCGGATCATGACCTATGGCTACCATAGTTCCCTTGATGTACAGGGTAAAGCCGAAAAAAAGCTAGTGGATTATCGACGACTATTTATTGAAGATATACAGAATGCCAGGAGCACTGTTGTAAGTATATAGGTTCGAATCGTAATATTTTATGTCTTTGACGATCTCTTATCAGAAAAACCGACCGATCATATTCATTGGACACTGCCTAGGTGGTATCTTAATCTTGCAAGTAGGTTCATCATATCCTGGAAAGCGAGTCAATGAATTCACGAAGTACTCTTAGGCATTGATGGCGTGTAGACGAAATTCGCATCACAAACACATCATAAAAGCAACACATTCCATAATGTTCTTTGGGACTCCTCATCAGGGCATGCGGACTGATGACTTAGAAAATATGGTTAACAATGATACCTCAAGACATAACTTACTCAGACAATTAAAAGAAGGCTCAGAATTCCTTGAAACCCAACTGGAAGAACTCTGCCGCTTCTGGACGGAGTATAAGTTGAACATTACCAGCTTTTATGAGCTAGCACCGGCGCCTTTAGTTGAAACGGTAGAGTTGTTTCTAAGATTAGCTCAGGTGAATAAAACTAATTTTTCCAGTTTAATTTAGCGAGCGATGGGAGTGATGGCCAACCATCGGAACGGGTCCCACGATTTTCTGCCCAACTACATATACCTCACGAGGAGCGGGTTCCGGTCTACGAGAATCATTCGAATATGGTTAAGTTCGATTCGAATCAAGACCCAACCTATCGAACAGTCAAACGGTACTTGAAAGACTGGGTGGATAGTATCGCCTCCAATGGTAATGAGGCGGCTATTCAAGAATCAACTGAAGGAGCGAATCAGTGATACCTACGGAACCGCTCGGGAGATGATTAAACAGGCCTCTGAATACATGAATCTTAGTTACAGCAGCGCTGGATATGGGAGCAACGGAATCGGACTTAGGTAGTAGGATCATGCTTCAAAGTAAGGATGAATGTAATGAGTTTTTATGATTATTATGTACAATAAGAAAGATCCATGGATGTCGATTTTTGACGACCAGGGACGATGAAAATTTAGTTCCCGGTCATTCTATCCTGCCGTCCCCGTGCGTCCCCGTCCTGACTCGGACGCACGGCGCTGCCTCTGTCCTGTCCTTATACGGACGGCGCTTTGCAGTCCCATCCCCGTCTTACGTAATCTCGGACGAACGGGGCGGTTGAGAACTGTTGAATGGGGATTGGCCCGGCGGCTTCCGTAGTGTTCGGTGTTGGCGGACTCGGGCATGAGGCCTGCGGCTTGGGGCCCCCATGGGCCTCGCCTGCCTCCATGCTAAGCAGGAAGCGTAGCCTCGGCGCTAGTACTCGGCTTCGGGCTGTTGGCATGGAGTTTTCCTTCTCTCTCTTTGGTATAAAACTGTACTGTTTATCTTTCTTGTATCGATAGACAATACAGCTTCTTGTTTCTTTCCCTATTCCTCTCAACAAGAACACTGCTCGCATCGCAGCCTCCTCCACACCTAAATGTAATTGTTCCGCTCTCATCTGGAAGTCTAGCAACATGTTTGTGTTTGCAATATCCTTGGAATGTGTCCACAAGATATCTGCTCCCTGAACCACGACCTCAGACACCCAACCGCCTGCATGTTATCCCCAAGAGAGCTTGATGATCTTAGATTGTGTATACTGCCCACTATTTTCTAGGGTATTAGACTTGCACAAGGACTAGGACAGTTTAGTCGTAGCAAACTATTGTTCGGACCCCACAGCAATTTTGTATCTCCATTCATATTTCCATTTGAATTCCTTCGTTATCCTAGATCACTACAAATAGCATTCAGGCAGCCAATAGTTTCGTACTATAATTGTATATTGCTTCAGGCATCCAGTCACAGACTGCATGTAGATCAAGGTATCTTCAGGCAATCAGCTGCAGTATTCAGGCCCACCAATTTTTTGGAGTTCGTACATGGTACAGTCCCCTGCTTCGTATTCTAAAACTGCAGGCATTTATATCAGGCTCTAGGTATTGATATCCCTTATCGAGACGGACCAGGCTTCCAAAAACCATATCCCGGACGGGAAGTTGATTCGGGGCCCCAAATGACGCCTGGGAAGCCTGCCCAGACTTGTCAGTCAAATATCTTGACTGGTTTGGGTTATGATATGTATTCTTTTTCACTTGCCACGAGTGCAGCAATACCTCTCGCACTTGTTTGATCCGTCCCACCAATTGAGTTAGACCCTAGATATATATTACCTGCTCATGCACTACTTCTATCATTCCCTCTCATCTTCTATATGTTCAACCTCACCGTTTTCTGTGTCGGTGCATCCTTTCTTCCACAATTTAATCATCTTGAGAATCGCAATCCCTACCACCAACATATCTAACAGGGATCCAAACCACACCCAATCTCTCCCGTCCCCTCCGGGATGTGTGATTCAGCACCCACGAATCACATCTGTAGTGCAAACCGCCGCCCTGGGACGCCACACCTGGAACGCCGCACGACGGGGATGCCACACGCCGGCAATGCCACATTCCGTCCTCGGCAGTCCCCGGCAGATATCTGCGGACAATGATATTCGCTAGCAAAACGAGTTGAAATATACAAAATCCCAAATTTATGCGCACTATACAGTAAACTCTATTCATTAACGTTAGTTCACTCATCTCAAGCCATGTAAAACACCTTAATACTTGGTGTCCACTGGGATAGTGGATATCGGTGTCAATGCCGTCTTGTTCGAGCAAGGACGGGACGGACGGCATTTTTGCCGTCCCGTCCGTCCTACAGACATTTTGGATGGGACGGCTAATGTTACTGCTGGAATATGCAGCAGTGTAGGAACAGCGCGATAGTGGTGTAGGAAACTTTTGGACAAGGAAGGCGGTGTGAGTGAGTCGCAAAGTGGATTTGAAGGCAACGCTTAAGCACCCTAAAGCCTACTGGACTTACAGAAGAAGAGACTGTTGGAAAGTAGCTAGGTTGGTGGCAGTACGGACAGCACGGCGTCGGGGAGCACGTTGATTCTAGCAGTGGAGTGAGTTTGTTTTTGTTTGTTTGTTTAGTTTTAACTCAATCATTCTGCATTCACTTTAACGGCGTATGGCACTACATACAATAAGCACGGTAGACGTCAGAGAGTAATTTCCAGAGTAGCAGGAAGGAGCAACCGGGGCTAGGAGTGGCGTAGTATCTTTTGCGGCGCTTAGCGAATGCGCTAGCAAGGCTCAGGCTAGTAAGGTGTGGGGGGCAGAATTAGTGGGATGTACGATAAGCACATGTTCAATGTGGGGGCCAATGACGCTGGTCACATTCTGTATTCGTCAATGAGATATTTCAACAACGAGACGGTTCCCAGCAGATCTGAATTGTCACATGAAGGGCCCTCGCCGCGTGATCGCTGAAAAACATTTTGACTGTGATGTTCAATAGCAGTTTCAGAGTGGATGCAGCGTACCTCGTATCCTCAAGTCTAGTTCTATTCAGGGTTGCTCAGGGCATTTGGTTGGCTGGCCGTACCGGTGAATATCACTCGGAACCCATAGAGATTTCGTATTTCCATTCGTATTCATTCCCTTGATTTCTCAAAATCAGAACGTAGAATACTCCTAGTTCTAGTCCACTCATTGAGGATGTTACACCACGGAGTGACTGGTTCGTTCACGGTTAGCGCGAGCCACGGGATGAAAACGAGTCTGCAATCCCGTCCAAAAACCGTCCCGTGCAAGTGCGAAGGCGAGATTTCTCGCTGTCCGATGAAGTCACGGTATGCGGGCGGGATTGTCTACCACAAAAACGGCCGCGTTGAAAGAACGCACCAATTAAATCAAGATCTGACCAACGAGGCTAATAGAGCTTTGATGGAATTCTCCCTCCCTGCTACGTCCCTACCACCCACCCATGCCACCTTCATGAATATTTTTCCGATAGGGACGCTTCTTCACGTCAAATAATCGCATGGAAGCATTCTATTAGCTCGTCATGTACCATCTTGAATTGGAGATAGCATGGCTATGCGACGGACAGTTTTGTCGATTTGATACGAAATGACACGACATCCCGACCAATACCGGGGATAGGATGATGGACTGTGAAAACCGTCCCATTACCAACCCGTGGTTCTCACTATTCACGATGTCACATCCTGCTTGAATGGATGGGATTCTTCGCGGAGTGTACCTAGCCTCCGTGAGTAGACTGGTTCCTTCGCGCGGTATACACACTCCTTCAATGCTCTGCATTACTATAATATCTAGAAGGAGGTCGCCGATGCCCTCAGTTGCCCAATTGACTCATACACGTAGACTCATAGACCATTACCCACTTGTCATCCACCACTCATCACTCGCTACGGCAAGTGCCACTCCAACATTTCCAAGGTGCCTCCAAACATTTCAGGTATATAAAAGCATACGCTCTCCCTTATATAGTTCAAAGACTTCGTCTTCACCACCAAAGGCAACACTCTGCAGGCATATATGCGCACGCATGTATGTGCAGTCAGCTGGGCATATGCAGCTGAATACTGTCAGCGCAACCTCGTGCCATAAGCCTAGCGCTACTCAGATATCTAGGAGCATAGCGCTGAGGAAAATACAAACAGTAGTTTGACAGATTAAAATACTGAGGAAGGCCAGAGAATAAGTCCACTGGGGAGGAGGAGAATAATGTGTAGGATGTTGAGAGTAATAAGAAGAATAGGAAGCTGAATCGTCTATCGGTCCAAAGAGAGAGAGAATGGCAGGCTTATTCACTTTATTTGGAAGGCCTTGGGCTCCGGTGTGATACTGGGCTCCGCCGAGTTTGGCATTCTGCTCATATATATATGCCACTCTTTCTCTCTTTTTGTTCTTTAGACAATCACTTTTGTACGATAGTCAATTCAATCTCTCCATTCGTATTCGATTGATCTCAACACTTCGACGTTGAGGGATTTCGCTGACCGTAGGGATCATGATGGTGTATTGAGTAATTATTATATTGGTCGAGCGTAATTTGCACTTTTGGCCTAACAATGCGACATTCCGCAAGGGAAAGCTATTCACTATTCAAGTGTACCAAACAGTTCCCAATTCCTTAATAACATAACCTAGATAAATGCAGCTAATCAGTTGTTGACTCAGCATTTAGCCGGAAACCTATAACATTCTAGACAACGATCGAAGCTAATCGGAAGGATGGGAAAGTGGTTGCCGATATGTTGGGACATCTGTGTTGACTCATTCACGAATTGCCATTCGGCACTGGTTGACTCGGGATTTAGCTCGAAGGGCCTACAAGCAACTGGAATGTTCTGGAAGGCCATTGATGATACTGGAAAGGTGTGAAGTGTGATTGCTAGTTATCGAAGATACTGGAATGTGCTAGAGAGTGATTTCTAATGTTCTGACTAATCTGAGTCGGTCACGAACTATCACTCACCGGCGGCTGCGCCACTCCTGTTACAAGTGTAAAGCGAACGAAGTCTATTCTACTATCTCAGGAAATGCTCTGTCTTTATATACATGAGGGCCTGGAACAGCATGGAAGGGAAGCTCATGATTGTAAATACCAGTGGCAGTGGCGAGTGAAAACTCGTGGATGAGTCTACGACTGTGAGTCCGTAGCCGGTGAGTCTATTCGGCGATCTCAGTACAGGCGACTTCCTTACAGATCATATAGTAATAACTCCACCTCGTGCATGTAAAGGCGTGGGTTTTCCCTTAGATAGCTCTTCTGCTCTTCGAGGGCAATCACTTCTGTACGATATACAATTGCACTCTCCTTGTGTAAAGTTATTGCTCTCATCAGCACTTGCTCCACTAATTTGTGGCATAAATAGATCTCAGCCTTCTTATGGTGCATACTGGGCTGATACTGATACGGGCTGATGGTATTCAGCCGTCTCAATACCTAGATAAGTACGTACATAGTCGTACATGGAATACTGTCTCTATATGATCTTATGACTTGTGTTGCAGGAAGCTCTAAGGTTCAGTGCACGGTCGTGACTGTCTCTTTAGACTTCACACCATGACTGTCCTTTTAGACTTCACACGATGCTCCCCCTCATGCTCTTCATACTTAGGACACACCTTTGTCCGTCTCACTTGTACCTACAATCAACGCACTCATTCACATCAGCATGTTATGAGCCCGGCGGTCGCTACTCACTAACAATCACTTACTTTTTTTCTTCGAAGAACCTCGTCGATCACGAGAGACCTCCGAAGCCTCGAAAACACCACCCTCCCGCACAATGCCTACTGAGACCTTCAAGACCGATTACGGCAACATCCCTAAGTTTACCGAGAACAACTACCCGATGTGGAGAGAGAAAGTGAGGCGAGTAATCATGGAAGCAGATACTTACGAGATCATGACAGGAGAAGAGCCTGAGCTAGAATGCAATACCGGGGAGGGCGGTACCGAACTGCTAAACCGGCAAAAACGTCGAAACGACGCCCAAGCCATCATCTACATGGGATACTCCGACGAGATCCTCCCTCACATCATAAACACCGTGGATCCTGCAGAGATGTGGGATATCCTCCACGATCGATTCGATAGCACACTCTCCAATCATTGTCGAATGTAGATCCTATGCAAATTCCATGCCTGCCGCCCAGCGAAAGACGAGAAGCTGAATACCTACTTCACTCGCCTAATCGACTACCGCAATCAGCTGAGCGGATCTGCCGAAGAGATCTCTGCAGGCAGCTTTGTAACTCATTTGTTGACACACATACCGAAGGAGTTTGCCACAACGATCAACATCTTCGAGCGACAAGCCCCGCCCCCCACGTCACAACACATCACGGGTGCCTTTCGATAGAACGAACAGAAGGTGGCCCTCGTGACCGAAATCGCGGGCGCTTCGACTGGTGCCGCCCTATATTCTCGACACTGAGATTATCGTGGTCGTAGGCGTGGTGAGAGATTTGGACGACAAAATACGTACCGGTGCACTTACTGCAAGATGCACAATCACACCACTGAAGCATGCGGCAAGCGGAAACGCGTTCTGAGCGGAAACGGCAATTCTGACGGAAGTGACAGTGCTGTAGGAGACAACGCTGGAGGAAGCAACGAGAAAGCGTGCTATATTGGGGGATCCCAGGCCATACCTGACCCGATTGCATTCACTACAAACGAGCGAAGGAAACACGAAACACAGTTTGCACAGGCACAGCATGTTGACACGAGAAGATGATGGAGAAGAAGAGAAGATGATGAATTGTCTGTCGATCCAAAGAGAGGAAAAACTATAGACTTATATACGAAAGAGAGAGAAGGAAAACTCCATGCCGACTGGCAAAGCCGGAGCCCAATGCCGAGTACCAGTGCCGAGCCCTCCTCCTCAGCATGGGGGCAGGCGAGGCCGATGGGGGCAGGCGAGGCTGGTGGGGGCAAACGAGGCTGGTGGGGGCAAGCGAGGCCAATGGGGACCGTAAGCCACCGGCCTCATGCCCGAGCCCGCCAGCACCGAACACTAGGGAAGCCACCGGGCCAAATCCCTAGTCAACACAGCATCAATCGCAACTGCCGGAGATTGAGATATCATCTGACTATCCGGTCATGTTCTCACCGCCTCCTCCGCCCAAACGACTTGGGTCATCGATTCCGGGGCCTCTCACAATATGTGCAACAATCGCAGCTCGTTCAAGTCATTCAGGATACTACGCCGTCCTATGCTCATTGAACTCGGCGATGATAACATGGTAAGTGTAACTCATCATGGACTTGTTGATGCTACTCAGGGCTGCGAGATTGATGCTCTTTACACACCTACATTCCGTCTTTTACTCTTCTCCGTTAATCAACTTGACTCCGCCAGATCTACAGCCACTTTTGGCGGTGGCAAATGCTCCATATCATCGCCACAATCACCTATCACAATCACCAGTCATCGTGTCAATGATCTCTACTTCATATCTGCCAATGTCGCAAGCGCACACACAGCATCAACGTTGGATGGATTTCCAAGCACACCTCCGATCACAGTTCCAAGCACGCCTTCGAGCACAGATTCAAGCACAATTTCAAGTCAATCTTTGAGCACACTCGCTGTACCCACAATCTCCAAGTCGACTTGGAGGATGAGAACACGAAGCACACTCTCCACTTAATCAACAAGTCTATCTCCGACCACACCTCTGTCCGCACCTCTGAACATACCACTAAGTACACCTGCCATCTCACCTCCGAATGCACCTCGGAGTGCACCTATATCTACCTCTACAAGCCCACCGATCGCCGCGACGGAGTCATAGCCCACTCGAACGGCTCTCACCATCTCACAGATAAGACTATGGCATCGCCGCTTTGCTCACAAGCACCCTACCTCCGTGTGATCTCCCATCCCTGAATATGCGAATGATGATTCGATGTGTACCGTATGCATCCAGGCCAAGCACAAGCAAAAGTTCATTCGAGTCAAGGTCAAGCACACTACAAAGCCCTTTGAGCTGGTACACTCAGATGTATGCGGTCCATTCTCTACTCCCACCTTCGGCAGCAACAAGCATTTCTTACCATTCGTTGACCACTATACCCGCTCCACATTCGTATGGATGCTCTCAGATAAGAAGTCGGAAACTTGCACCGCCACCTACAAGGCCTTTCAGACCCGAGATGATGCTATGTGCCAGTGCTACTAGATCAAACGATTCCGATACGATAATGGCCGAGGAGAGTACTATAACAAGACTTTCCGCTCGGTGCTTGCTTCCAGTGGTACAACATACGAACCATGCCCTCCATACTCTCACCATAAGAACGGTATCGCGGAGAGGATGATCACGACGATCACTGACAAGGCTTGAGCTATGATGATTGACTCCTAGGCACCTGTTCAGTTTTGGGGAGAAGCCGTCAACACTGTGGTCTACCTCTATAAGCGATCTCCAAACGAAGGCCTGATCAGAGACCGCTGGAAAGCTTTCCGCAGCCACCTTGGCACCGGACGAGTGGAGGTCTACGATGCAGAGCTGTGGGCAATCGGACTCGCACTCCGGGAGTCAGTAGAGAAAAAGGACTGACTGCAGACACACTGGCATCCCCGGGAATGAGGCAGCAGATCGCCAAGCGAATCTAGCGCGAGAGGGCCGCAGGGCAGGCACTGTACGAGAACGAGTATATACCTCGGAGGCGAACAGGACCAGACGAATCTCAGAAGCAAAGATGGCGGCGAAGGCTCAATGGGATGCCGACAAATGCAGCAAACATCACGGCTACAGACTGAAGGGCAAAGCTGGGAGCAAGAGACCCATCCCAATAAATAATGTGAAACCACTGGCAGCCAGGTTCTACCGGCTGAAGTCCGGACACGCGCCAGCGGGCACGTACCTGAAACGGTTCGGACACCGAGACCACGATAAATGCTAGTGGTGCGGCGGCGTAGGCAGGATGGTGGCCCAGACTCGGGAACATCTCTTCCGCAACTGCAGCCGATGGAGAGACCAGCAGAATACGCTCTGGAAAGAGGTGGGGAAAGCAACGGGATGGAGAGTGGGCAGATGCCGACATGTGCAAGTCTCTGAGCTGCTCTCCATGGAGAAGTGTGATGAGGCGGTGATGGACTTCCTGGTAGCTACCGATATCCGGAAGTTCCCGCCCAAACGTGCGGAGGAGTAGGAGCAAGAGCCGGCGGGCAACGGGCGGAAAAATACGAGCCGGCGGGCTCTCCCTGATTTCATCCCATTTCCTTTGTGGTTTATCGATCACTTTCAGATGCTTTCCTTTATGTCAGAAGGGGACACCGGGTAGCAGGAGCGGAGCTCCGCCATCTAGCCGGCTCGCCCGGAGGCGGAGGGGAGTAAGGGGCTGTCATACCCTAAGTAGAGTGAATACAGTATGATTAAAACTAACAAAAACGAAGGCCTGACGAGATGAGATGACCGAGATGGCTACAATGCACCATACGAAACTCCACACGAGATTCTCCATGCCTTTGGCAATCCCACACATGATTAGGCTGGCAACAAGATATCATATAAGGCCCCTCTTCACCGCCTGCGACGATTCGGCTGCTATGTGAGCAAGCTCATTCCCGAAGCACAGCGCCGAAGTAAATTTGGTCCTCGATCAATGCCCTGCATGATGGTAGGCTACACCCACGATTCAACTACATTTTGGAGGATTTGGGACCCAAATTTTCAAGTGGTTCGAGCACAGTCGGGAGTAATCTCTGATGAAGAGCGGAACGCATCTGGATGTGGTGGACGGACGGATCGCGATCCGACGATGGCAGAGTGGGAGCTGCTGCAGTATGCAAGCAAAGAGACGGCTGGAGAGATTTCCGCAGCTACCTCGGCACCGGACGAATGGAGGTCTACGATGCAAAGCTGTGGGCAATCGGACTCACACTCCGTGAGTCAGTGAAGAAACGGGACACACTGCAGATACACGGAGTGATGAAGGTAGCTGCCTTCAGCGACTCGCAAGCAGCCATCCGACGAACGGAGCACCTCGAACCTGGGCCAGGGCAGCCTCTAGCCAGGTGGATTGACCAGAGCGCAAGGACTCTTCGCAAAGCCGGTATTGAGACAGAAATCCACTGGGTCCCGGGACACACTGGCATCCCCGGGTATTAGGAAGCAGATCGCCAAGCGAATCTAGCGCGAGAGGGCCGCAGGGCAGGCACAGTAAGAGAACAAGTGTACACCTCGGCAGCGAACAGGACCAGACGAATCTCAGAAGCAAAGACGGCGGCGAAGGCTGAATGAGAGGCTGACAAATGCAACAAACACCACGGCTACAGGCTGAAGGGCAAAGCTGGGAGCAAGAGACCCATCCCAAAGAATAGCGTGAAGACACTGGCAGCGAGATTCTGCCGACCGAAGTCCGGACACGCGCCAGTGGCCACGTACGTAAAACGGTTCGGACACCGAGACGACGATACATGCTGGTGGTGCGGCGGCGGAGGCAGGCGGGCGGCCAAGACGCGGGAACATCTCTTCCGCCACTGCATCCGATGGGAAGACCGGCAGAAGACGCTCTGGAAAGAGGTGCGGAAGGCAACGGGATGGAGAGCGGGCAGATGCCGTCACATGCAAGTCTCTGAGGTGCTCTCCATGGAGATGTGCGACAAGGCGGTGATGGACTTCCTGGCGGCCACTGACGTCGGGAAGTTCCCACCCAACCGGATGGAGTAAGAGCCGGCGAGCAACGGGCGGAGGAGTAAGCAATAATTCCCCCAGTCCAGACGATCCCGGTCCGCGGTAGGGCTCAGTCCAGTCCGGTCTAATGGACTGGACTGATCCACAGACTGGCAGTCTTGGACAGGAGGGGCTTGGTCTGGACCGATCCATTTACGCATATAATTTTGACATTACTTTTTAGCCAAGTACTACCGAAAACATGACTCATCCTCACTTTTTATCTCCACTCACCCGAATACTCACTCTGATCGAAATTATACCACTTCTGTCTGTATATTCGGCTTCATTGAGATATATTTTCCCCATTAAAAGACTAATAACCGGGAAAGTATACCCTAACCCTGGACACCGTGAGGGATCAGTCCGGACCAAGCCCAGTCCAGTCTGTCAGCATCTGGGATCGGTCCGATCCCAGTCCAAAGAATTTCTTGGACTGGACCTGGACTGGACTGGACGGTTCCAGTCTGGACTGATCCATTGCTGGACTGGTGGAATCATTGCCACCAGCCTCGCCTGCCCCCATCGGCCTCGCCTGCCCCCATGGCGAGGAGGAGGGCTCGGCACTGGTACGCGGCATTGGGCTCCGGCTTTGGCAGTCGGCATTGAGCTTTCCTTCTCTATCTTTCATATATAAGTTCATAGTTTTCCTTCTCTTTGGATCGACAGACAATTCATCATCTTCTCTTCTTCTCCATCATCATCTTCTCGTGTCAACATTCTATAAGTGAGAAATTGCATCTAAGCGAGAATACACGAAATCAAGAGAATTGCGGTTTTTGTTTTGTTTTAATCATACTGTATTCACTCTATTTAGAGTATGACAGCCCCTTACTCCTCTCCGCCTCCGGGCTAGCCGGCTAGATGGCGGGGCTCCGCTCCTACTACCCGTCGTCCCCTTCTGACAAAAGGAAAAGAAAAGCAAAGCATCTGAAGGTAATCTATATAAACTACAAAGGAAATGTGATGAAATCAGGAAGAGCCCGCCGGCTCTTACTCCTACTCCTCCTCCTCCGCACGTTTGGGCGGGAACTTCCCGATATCGGTAGCTATCAGGAAGTCCATCACCGCCTTATCGCACTTCTCCATGGAGAGCAGCTCAGAGACCTGCACGTGTCGGCATCTGCCCGCTCTCCATCCCGTTGCTTTCCCCACTTCTTTCCAGAGCGTCTTCTGCTGGTCTTTCCATCGGCTGCATTGGCGGAAGAGATGCTCCCGCGTCTGGGCTACTGTCCTGCCTCCGCCGCCGCACCACCATCATTTGTCGTCGTCTCGGTGTCCGATCCGTTTTAGGTCCGTTCCCACTGGCGCGTGTCCGGATTTCAGTCGGTAGAACCTGGCTGCCAGTGGTTTCGCACTATTCATTGGGATGGGTCTCTTGCTCCCAGCTTTACCTTTTAGTCTGTAGCCGTGATGTGTGCAGCAAACGGTCAACAGCGTATTCTACCCTCAAAAACTGTAGGCTCGAGTGTCCACCAGTTTTTCACAATAACTAAATCTCGACGTATGTTCTCGTATTATCTTGCAAATCGAAAAACCGTACCAGAATGTACGGTAGCACCCCATAAGCTGCAATAAGCCGCGATAACGTACATGTAATGCAGCCAAAACATCCCATAACATAGCGGTAACAGCGATAACAAATCCCGATTACGGTAACGCTGACAGTTTTCCCGACGCATAAAATTGTCAGCCCAGTTGTTGAGAGCAATCGAGTACACAGGGGTTGATTAACTATTGTACAAAAGTGATTGTCTAAAGAACTAACTACGGAAGAGATTTATGGCTTATATACGGAAGGAAAACCGTGAAAATACTGGACCTCGGCTGAAGAACCATCGTGAACATACATTACAAATCAACCAGTGGTTATCTGTTGCATATATACATCGTGCATAAGATCTTGTATGAAAACTTGAGACGTATGAAGATACGGACGTGTATGAAGATACGAGGATATGCAATGGTGCATAATCACGAGAGTTTTTTGTTTTGTTTTAATCATACTGTATTCACTCTACTTAGAGTATGACAGTCCCTTAATCCCCACCGCCTCCGGGCAGGCCGGCTAGATGGCGGAGCTCCACTCCTGCTACCCGTCGTCCCCTTCTGGTACAATAAAGAAAGAAAGAAAGGAAGGAAGAAAGCAAGCGTCTAACAAGCTGGCACAAGAAATACAAAGGAAAACAAGGATGAAATCAAGGAGAGCCCGCCGGCTCTTATCCCTCCGCCCGTTGCCCGCTGGCTCATAATCACGAGAGTTCTAGACTGTATGGCAGGCTCTATATAGACCGTAGATTCGGCATAGATTTAGACATCACAATCAAGCATCTATTCGTACATCTCTCAAAGTAACACGATCTGCTATGCAAATGGCGAGTGACATATCATGTACGAGTCTACACTGTGACTCGGACTATTAGCAATCACTCTCCAGTTCATTCTAGCAGCTTCGCTGGCTATCCAGAAACTCGTAGGCCATTTGGGCTAAATCCTGTGTCAACAGCAGTCAACCTTGAGCGTGCTGATATTAATTGTGTCATGGATCGTCATGTCTTTTGGAAGGTTTTGTTCGATGGCATTCCCATGTATTGGGAGGATCTTGTATGGGTCAATATAACGATGAACCAGTTTTCGGCGCTTAGGACTGACGTTGGTGTACGTCATTGGCAGATCCTTTGTATCAAAAAATACCTTTACATCTCCAGTGATGGCGGGGTGGATTGGGCGTCATTACTTATTAGCCTCGGCCATCTAATCATTCTAAGCATCGCGGAGCTCTTCTCTGGCGACTCCCAAAATACGCTGCAATCGTTTAATGAATTCACAGCCTTGTAAGGTTTTCGCGGATTCATTGGCCTGTGGCCATTGGAGGTATCTGCGTCCGAACACTAACCCTACCATGGGGATAGACAGAGACAAGTTTTATTTCGTTGCCACAAATGAGATCACAAATTGATTATTCAACAAGCAAAACAAATACAATACCAGAGATATTGAAGATGGAATTTCGCAGCAATGAAAACAACCACAAAACGGGAAAAATGAAGTTTCTAGTGCACTGAATTAACAATGCTGAACAAATACAAAGTTCGTACCTGTGGGGGGTATTATGTGTGCGCTACAGTGTGTAGCGTGGACCAGTATAGCTGGGATCTTACTAGTCATTCAGGGGTGAATCATCAAAGATGAGGGGATGCGCGATAATCTTCGCTTCCGCAATCTTGATGAGTTCAGGGATCCTAGATTGGTAGGTTTGACAGTTCTCGATGAACGTGTGGATACGGTTTAGCCCGAAGCTCTCATAGACATTGCCGATGTAAAACCGTCCAGACAGCTCAATCTTAAATGTCGGTGAGGATTCAGGGCATACAAGACAGTAGTGAATGCAGTGTTCTTAGGCCGGCCTTAGCGGCGGCTTTCAAATGAGGGCCGGGCCGGGCCTGGCGGCTTTCCGGCCGGCCTGGCGGCTTTTTTGGCGGACTCAGCCTAAAGAGAATATTTTGTTCGAAAGATTCTCTGCTGCCTTTACTAAGAAAGTCTCCAAAGTACGAAACATAAACCATATCCAACTCAATCATCGTAGCCCTGCCATTTCCGTATTCCATCCATCAACCAGACCAAGGCTTATGCAGGCAGATGCAGGCCGATGCAGGCTTTTATATCCCGTGGAGGCCGGCCTGCCGGCCGGGCGGCTTCTGACCCAGGCCGGGCCGCCCTTAGCGCAGGCTTTCAGAATGGAGGCCGCTTAGGAACACTGAGTGAATGTCACCATCGCCACCGACCAGGATGTTGACCAACGGTGGCAGATGAGTTACTCCTTCGTAGATCGCTTTGTCGCGGCGGCAGAGTCTGTATTTCAAGAACAAGCTATAGGCCGCAACACTGAGGGATTCATAGAGAGGATTTGCGTGGGGCTCTAGGTTTTGACCGAGCTGACTGAGCAGGAGCCAAGGTCCATCATAATCACTATAATCCGGCTGCCCGGACATAACAGAACTGCGTGTGTGATCTGGTAGCCTAGACACTACAGAACCGCAGTCGTGATGCTTCACCTCGTAGCCCTGGGATCCGAAGATGAACCTAGTCGCATCCAACAGGTCACGAATGTTCACCTCGGTGAGTAGCTTTTCGTCGAACTCGTGGTAACCATCTGTAGGTTCTAGCAATTCTGAAACCTGGTATGACAATTGCCATTGATAGCAGATATTGTATCTCGACATGACTGACCGGAAAGACTTGTAATTAGTGATGAACGTGAACTCTTGTCAAGACAGGTGGGAGGATAGTAGAGGCGGAGATAAAGTAAAGAAACGACTTGGTCGAGTAAGCGAATACCAGGGAAACTCACATGGGATCAAAGACAGGAGAAGGCGGCAATGGTGACATCACAAAGTTTTGGGTTTGGGATGGTAGTCACCTTACTTTGTATTTATTTAGGGTTATGGCTCGTGTTGGGCTTGGGCATTACTTGCTTCTTAGAATCGGGCACCTGTAGAGCGTCAGGGCCCTACTCGACTGTTTGTTGCTGGTGCAACGTGTGGACGCAATTGTAGCTATGGGAGCACCACTAGTGCTGTACACGGAGAAGTGGGGACCTCCCACTTCACCCATTATTGACCTAGGCTACGTTTCCTCCACATGCTCCATTGTTACCCTCGAAATATCACCCGGACACATAATTTTCATACATTGGGATCATTTATCTCGCGTGAGGAGCTAACTTAGTCTCGATGGAGGTGAGTTGTATTTCCACTGCAGAAACTTATGGTGATGTTGAACGCTCCACACGCTGGCTAACAAGCATATTCTAAAACACCTGAGTTCTCCAGGCTATTTATTGCAACTTCAATTCTGCCCTATACAGTTGATCTTTTCGTCCAATCGATCAAGCACTACCATCGTCGGTGGTTATTGACTCCATTGGAATAAGATCAACACCCTTGGGAAATATTTTAGTCCATTCACGGAGGGGGCTCCTTCGCGGAGTACCTAGGCAGTTCACAGAGGCCCCCCTTCCGTGAACTAACGGGTTCGTTGACGGAGTCAATCGAAATTACAAATACTGAGCTTTGCGTGCATATATATGCGAACGCACTGGCATGTACGTACACTCTTCCTCTTCAGCAAGCTTCCCGTCTTCAGTCCACTTCTGAGCCCATCCAAGTATATTGTGAGTGTAAGGAGAATTGCGCTACAGTTTGTTGCAAGTGTTTCAAAGCGAAAGTCGAGTGCACACTTCATTGCCGCGGCCGGAATGGTGGTGCGCAGTACAAGTTCTGGAGCTTTAGCAGCGCCATTTGGTACTTTCAGTCTCGAACGAAAAACAACAGCTCCATCTGAGACAGGTCACAATCAAAAACGCTGTTGAGGAAAAACCGGTATATAACGCGATGCTCGCGAGTGTACTGATCCTTCATCCGCGGAGGATTCTGCCGATGAGAGCAGCGATTGAGCAGAACAGAGTACCAGTGTGGTCAACCGTCCCGTCCGACGGCCGGGGACGGTAGTGCCGTCCGAGTTTTTGCCAGGACGGACGGGACGGCGCAAATCCGTCCGTCCCGTCTGAGCTTATAAATGACGGCATGTCGACCGACGACGGCCGCGGACGATACAATCACAGTCCCCGGGAGACATCCACCGTCCCCGGCCGTCATTGCGCTGTTAAAGTTATATTTAGATAAAACCCGAGAACTTCACATATTTAGAATTTTGTAAGGCTTATGGATACGGGCTGACATACGGGCTGATGGTATGGGGCTGGAGATACGGGCTGACGATGCTCAGCAGTATCTATCTATACACAGATGAACCTACTTTCATGTATATATGGCGTACATTGAATCAGGTCCATGGATGTCGGTAGATGACCGCCGGGGACCGCCGGGGACGGCACCGCTCCGTCCCCGGCCGTCCTTGCCGTCCGTCTCCGTCCGTGATCCAAATGTCGGCAGCGTCCCGGGGACGGACGGAGAAAGAGCCTTAAGGAAGAGGAAGAGGGCAATTATAGGGCAGAGTATTTCGGGCATCTAGAGCTTGTGGAGAGTGATGGCCTTAGGGCATTGTTCTTAAGGCTACGCACTTATATATAGAGAGCTTATTTTTCTCCAGCTCCAAACCTCTTACACAATACATATACAAGTTTGGTCCTCTCTAGATCGCTGCATTCGTGAGGCTTCAATGTCACCGCCCCCCCGCAGCAGCGATGAGGAGGATGGAAATGAGAAAAATGAGCCGGTTTCAAAAGATGACATGGAGCACAGTGAAATTGTAGTTGCACCTGGACATCCAAGACGTAGCTGATTGTAGGGATCACGACAATGTATAGAGTATTTATAAAATTTGATTGACTCCGTGAACGAACCAGTCATTGACCGATGTAGGGTATGGACTCCGCGAACGAACCAGTCAGTTCACGGAATGTAGGCCCAGTGTTCCCAATGGGCCAGGCCGGCCCGCAGTCAGGACTGTGGCCCACAGGCCGGGCCAGTCAGGGCCCCCGAAATTAATAACTGTGCAGGCCAGGCCTACACTTTCGAAGCCTGGCAATAACTGTAGGTGACTGGGCCAACTATAGGCTTTTTGGTAATAGAGTATGTCACCATTGCGGTCGGTAATCTGTAGTGGTTCGGTGTATATTCTAGAAGTCTCTAGATGTTGCCACAATTCACCAGTACAGTTCTTCACAATATATGACTCATACCATTTGGCTTCCATCATCTGTTAAACTTCTGATTCTAAGCTTGTCTTTGTCTATATACGTGGAGAATGATTTTCAGATGCTGGATGCAGTCTACCAGGAAGCAATTATGAAGCAGAATTAAATGTACACATATCTTGGGCTTGAACCTCTGTATTTATAGTACAATCACACTGTTAGGCACCGATTGAAAATACCAGTGCCAGTGGAAACTATAGTTACCTACAGGCGCCCACAGTTAAACTGTAGGCCTTAAGAACCATGGTTGGCCCAGTCACCCATGGTTTCCACCAGCGTGAAGCCTGGAGATATAGACCGTTCATCGGCCTGGCCTGTCACTCGTGGGCCAGGCCAGTTCTGACCTGAAACTGGCCCACCTGGCCCATTGGGAACACTGGGTAGGCCTCCGTGAATGGACTAGAACAGGAAACAACTCTAGCCGTCTAACTTGTCAACCAAGGGAAACAGAATATTGTATGCAGTGAGTGCGTAAAGCCGATGGAACTTCACTAACAAATGTACGCACCATTTTGTCTGGGCCCATCCGGCAGCAGCTATTATTCGTGTCGGCTACTGTAGTAGTAAACTCAAGGTGGTTGAGGAAGAACTGCGCACTGAAGCGAGAAGAGAAAGGGCTGGGCTTTGCCAGCTGTAGATATGTAGTAAAAAGAGAAAGGGTCGAAGTCCAAGGGCCAAGCTTTACCATCCTCAAGAATTACAACTCCCTCAACTCCTCTTGTATCCACCACTCGTGCTTTCCTACCACCACTCATCTAATCGTGCCACGTTGTGCTCTGATGAAACGCCTCCAAATATATCCACAGTATGTGCACTTCCAATCCTTTGCTTCGTTTTCACTTCTCACGACGCTTTTCATTGCTGGTTTTCTACTATCTTCTAACCTCTTATACCCACCCTTACACAACCTGTACCTTCAATATTGCTAACATGCCCATTGCTGCAGATGCCTATAACAACTGTTAGGCTGACGCTGAGATTGTGGGTTGACCATGAATCGTTTAGACGTCAGCATAATTGCGGTGATGTTAGACCTGGTGGTCAATTGAAGAATAATTATAGTGGCATCCCTCAAATAATCTTCAATTATGACAAAATCAACGACGCGCATGCATCATTAAATCTCAAGAACCGTATCAACACGCATACTAGCTGCGTTAAGCAGTATATGAAATCTTCGGCAATCTCATACAGTGTTCTCATAACCGACTCAAAAGATACAAGGAAAATCTACAACTTCTCACCTGTTGTTCAGACCCTCGCCGATGTTCTTCCATATGTGAAGAGAGGACAGGCCCATATTTACGTCTCCACTAATTTAGAGGCAGTCTCCAGTAACCCACAGTTAGAGGAAATGATGGACTCGCTAGATTGTTGAGCTGATTGGAAGTACGGATATCACTATGCCAAGGACTATGATGTAACTTGCCTCTTTTGTAGTTAGCGCCATTAGTCATCGATCGACCTTATGTCGATGCGACATGTCTCGTTACACGATACAACAGACACACCTTCGCATACGCCCGCGCACACTCGACTACTCGAGCACACGCCACCGTACAACATAGATCTTAGTAAGTAGATCCAAAACCTTGACCCACCACAGCAACCAGTACTGACAGCAACTGTGCTAACACACCTCCAGAGGCCGAAACACGCGACACCCCCAAAATATCAAAGCGCAGACGTTCCGCAACAATCAAGCCAACGCCAACTAAACTGAAAGGACGAGTCCCAGTCCGCTCTGCTAGCGTGTCAGGCGCTGTACCCCGGAGCAACTGTGATAGCGTTTCTGTGGCTGTAAACCAATATACATATCTCTTTTCTATACACTGTTGCTAATCGTTTATGCTCTCTTAGTCCGAAAAGCGTGTCGCTATCTTTGTGTCAGCCGCCAACGGTCATAAAACCAATGATTCCACCAGTCCAGCAATGGACCAGTCCGGACCGGGTCCGTCCAAGTCCAGTCCAATCCAGTCCGAGTAATTTTTGGACCGGGATCGGACCAATCCCCAATTTTTCTGGACCTGGACTGAAGTGGCCTGGACTGCTTTGGACCAGTCCACTCGGGCCGAATCGGCCCGAATACGCTGGGAGTTACTGATACACTGAGTCAACAAATAGACTCATACACATATACTCATACATGTAGACTCATCTTGCCATTCACAAGTCACAA